>Ga0209758_1000115_pt1 | contig 199268 bp, 191 predicted proteins | sample AraplaMF_Col_mMF_FD_184258 | JGI IMG/M metagenome (GOLD analysis project Ga0209758, IMG submission 184258) | Arabidopsis root microbial communities from the University of North Carolina, USA - plate scrape MF_Col_mMF (SPAdes) (version 2) | ecosystem: Host-associated > Plants > Roots >...
GGATCGGGATATTATTCCGGCTTCGTCGCGCAGATCGCGAAACGTTCCTGCACCATGCGTTCAAGGCCGCGCAGGAAAGGCATCTTGCGGGCCTGGGCCCAATGGATGTCGGAGAGCTTGCGGTCGACGACGATGTTGACGAAACCCGCCTTGGTCAGCAGATCGACCACCGCTTCCGCCGGCATCGCATCCGAAAAATAGACGCGCGAGCGGATGGCCTGGTGGCGAGCCGCCATTGCCGGGCTCATGTGGCTTTTCGCCGGCTTGCCGGTCACCTTGGACCAAAGCTTTTGCAGACCCTTGACCCAGGTCTCCTTGCCCATGTTGCCGTCGAGGATCAGCACCTTGCCGCCCGGCTTCAGGACCGAGAACCATTCCGCGAAAGCGGCCTGCGGATCGACCAGCGTCCAGACCAGATGCCGGTTGGTGATGACGTCGTAGCTGTTCTTCGGCTCCATCGTGTTTTCGGCATCGCCTGAGACGAAACGGATATCGGTGCCCCGCTTCTTGGCCTTGGCGCGCGCCTGGGACAGCATCGCGTCCGACCAGTCGAGGCCGGTGACCTTGAAGCCGACATCGTTCATCAGATGCGAGATGACGGCGGTACCACAGGCAAGATCCAGGGCGGCGCGGCCGGTGCCGTCGCCCAGATGCTTGCGGATCAGCCGCTGCCACCCCTTGCGTTCTTCTTCCGAGAAGATTTCATGGCCGACACTCTCGTCGAACGTCGCCGCCCTCTCGGACCAGAAGTCTCGAATTTCATCACGGATGGAATAGTTGGAGTTCATCGAATTCATGACAGGCGCCCCGATAGTCAGACTACTTTGGAAAAGCTCTAAAACATAAAACTTGATTCCAAAAGTCGTATTTCATATGCATGCGGACATTATCAGACATCGGGGGAGTTTCCAGATGAATTTCGCGAAAATGCTTGCAACATCAACGGTTGTGCTTGCAAGCCTTCTACCCTTTTCGGCAGTTGCACAGTCCTTCACCGTCAAGGACGTGGCCGGCCGCGAGGTGAAGTTCGACAAGCCCGTCGAGCGCGTCATTCTGGGCGAGGGCCGGATGCTCTATTCGGTCGCCCCGATCGAGAAGGAAGACCCGTTTGCCAAGATCGTCGGCTGGCGCAACGACCTTCTGACCACCGACAAGGACGGCTACGATACCTATCTGGCCAAGTTTCCGAAGGGCAAGGACCTGCCCTTCCTCGGTAACCTGACCGACGGCACGCTGCAGACCGAGACGGTCGTCAAGCTGAACCCCGACGTCATGCTGCTGCCGATCGGCAACAAGAAGGCCGCCGACGAGGTGAAGCTCGAGGACATGCTGGGCAAGATCGGCGTGAAGATCGTCTATATCGATTTCCGCGAGCAGATCCTCGCCAATACCGGGCCGAGCCTCAAGGTTCTCGGCAAGCTTTTCGGCCACGAGGACCGCGCTGAAGCCGTCGCTGCCTATTGGAAGCAGCAGATGGCGCGCGTCACCGACAAGCTGAAGGCCGCCAACCCCAAGAAACCCAATGTCTTCATGTATCGCGCGGCCGGCCTCGTCGAGTGCTGCGGCACGTTCGGCCCGGACAATTTCGGCCTTATGGTGGACTGGGCCGGCGGCCGCAACCTCGGTTCGGACTTCCTGCCGGGTTACACCGGCTCGATCAATGCCGAGCAGGTGGTCGCATCCAATCCCGACGTGATCGTCGTCACCGGATCGAACTGGAGCCAGACCAAGGACGCCAAGGACTTCGTGAATGTCGGCCCGACAGCCGCCGCCACCGCCGATAGCAGCCGGAAGGCATTGAACGCCCTGATGCAGAACGCCGCCTTTACCGGTTCCAAGGCGGTCGCGGGCGGTAATGTCCACGCCATCTGGCACCAGTTCTATACCAGCCCCTACCAATTCGTCGCCGTGCAGCAGATGGCAAAGTGGTTCCACCCGGACCTGTTCGCCGATCTCGATCCGGACGCGACCTTCAAGGAATTCCACGAGAAGTTCCTGCCGGTTCCGTACCAGCCGGGTTACTGGATCGACGCCAAGGCGGCAAAGTAAATCGATATGGCCGAGATCGCCGCATTGCCGATCGAAGCCGAAGCCGGGCGGGAGCGCTATCGCGCCCTCGCCCGTCGCAAGCTTGTGATCCTCGCCGCCATGACGGCCGCCCTTTGTGTGTCCTTTGCCGTCGATCTCGCCTGGGGGCCTGCCCGCTACAGCCTTGGCGAGGTGATCGCGGCGCTGATCGACCCCTCCTCCGTCTCGGCCCAGGTACGGGCCGTCGTCTGGGATATCCGCATGCCGGTCGCCGTCATGGCGATCGTCGTCGGCGCCGCGCTGTCGGTCGCCGGGGCGCAGATGCAGACGATCCTTGCCAATCCGCTCGCAAGCCCGTTCACGCTCGGCATCTCGGCCGCCGCCAGTTTCGGGGCGGCGCTGGCGATCGTCACCAGCGTCTCCATCCTGCCGGTTGCGGCCACGCTGCTCGTGCCGGTCAACGCTTTCGTCATGGCGCTGATCGCCACGCTGTTCATCCATTTCATTTCGCAGATGCGCGGCGTTTCGGTGCAGACGGTCGTCCTGCTCGGCATCGCCCTGGTCTTCACCTTCAACGCGCTGCTCGCCTTCCTGCAATATCTTGCCTCCGAGCAAGCGCTGTCGGCCGTCGTCTTCTGGACCATGGGCAGCCTTACCAAGGCGACCTGGCCGAAGATCGGCATCACGCTTGCCGTGCTGTTGATCGCGCTGCCGCTGTTTGCTCGCCACGCCTGGGCGCTGACCGCCATCCGGCTCGGCGAGGACAAGGCCGCGAGCTTCGGCGTCAACGTCCGCCGCATCCGGCTGGAAACCATGCTGATCATCTCGCTGCTTGCCGCAGTGCCTGTCAGCTTCGTCGGCACCATCGGTTTCGTCGGCCTGGTCGGCCCGCATATCGCCCGCATGATCCTCGGCGAGGACCAGCGCTTCTTCCTGCCGGGTTCCATCCTGTCCGGTGCGCTGCTTCTGTCGCTCACCTCGATCGTGTCGAAGTCGATCATTCCGGGCGTGGTCTTCCCGATCGGCATCATCACGGCGCTGGTCGGCGTTCCGTTCTTCTTCTCGCTCATCCTCTCGAACCGGAGCCGGTCATGGTAGCGATGCAATTGCAATCGGTTGGCGCCTATCACGGCCGCAAGCTGTTCGTCGAAAACGTGACCACCCCGGTTATGCGTGCGGGAGAGCTGATTGCGGTGATCGGCCCCAACGCGGCAGGCAAGTCGACGCTGTTCAAGCGCATTACCGGCCTTCTCAAAGGCCCCGGCGATATCGTCATCGATGGCGCCAAAACGAAAAACGCCATCACCTACATGCCGCAGGACACGTCCGCCAATGCGGTGCTGACCGTCTACGAATCCATCCTGCTCGCCCGCAAGCAGGGCCAGTCCTGGACGGTGAGCGACCACGACCTTTCCTTCATCGACGAGATCATGAGGGCACTCAACATCACGTCCATTGCGTTCCGCGATCTCGGCGCTCTCTCCGGCGGTCAGCGCCAGCTCGTGTCGATCGCCCAGGCGCTGGTGCGCGAGCCGGAAATCATGCTGATGGACGAGCCGACCAGTGCGCTCGATCTTCATCGCCAGGTGGAAGTGCTCGACTTCATGCAGCGACGGGCACGCTCGAAAGGCATGATCGTGATGATCGCCATCCACGACCTCAACCAGGCGCTCCGTTTTGCCGACAAGGTGCTGGTGATCGCCAACGGCCGGATGCGCGCTTGCGGTTACCCACGCGACGTCGTCACGGTCGACATGCTGCGCGACGTCTACAAGGTTCATGCCCGTATCGAGAAATGCACGATGGACCACGACCACGTAATCGTCGACGGCACGGCGCACTGAACGGATCGCTGAATCTCTAGCTCCGGGCGATTTAGGTCGCGGAGCTGGCCAAAACTGCATTGACCCGACGGTGTCGGGGGCTTGCGAGCCTTGCCCGCCGCGGAAAGGAAGACGTATCCGCCTTCCCTCACGCTCTTTCAATCAGTGCCGCGCACCCTTTTCCACGGTCAGATGCTGGCCGAGGATATCGTCGTTGGCGAGCAGGTCGGCGCTGGTGCCCTGGTAGACGATCGCGCCGCGATCGAGGATTACGGCGTCGTCGGAGAGTGGCAGGACCTTGCGGGCCTTCTGCTCGATGATGATGGCCGACATGCCCTCGCCTTGGGTGATCCGCTGGATCGCCGCAAGCAGCTCGTCGACGATGATCGGCGCCAGACCTTCGGTCGGTTCATCGAGCAGCAGAAGCTTCGGATTGACCATCAGCGCCCGGCCGACCGCCAGCATCTGCTGTTCGCCGCCGGAGAGCTGGTTGCCGAGGTTCTTGCGGCGCTCTTTCAGGCGCGGGAACATCGAATAGACCCGCTCTAGCGTCCACACGCCGGGGCGCGCGATCGCGGTCATGTTCTCCTCGACGGTCAGCGACTTGAAGATATTGCGCTCCTGCGGCACCCAGCCGATACCGGCCGCGGCGCGGCGGTCGGCGCGCAGTTTCGTCACGTCGCGTCCCATCAGGTGGACCGTGCCGGAGTGGTGCGTGGTGACGCCGGCAAGCGTGTTGACGAAGGTCGTCTTGCCCGTGCCGTTGCGGCCGAGCAGCGCCAGCGTGCGGCCTTCCTCGATCTTCAGGCTGATACCGGCGAGAACGCTTGCCTCGCCATAACCCGCGACCAGCTTTTCAGTGACCAGAACCGGGGTGCTCATGCATTTTCTCCGAGATAGACGGCCTTGACGCGCGGATCGGTGGAGATTTCCGCAACCGTTCCTTCGACGAAGACGGCGCCCGCCACCAGGACTGAAATCCGGTTGGCGAACGAGAAGACCAGATCCATGTCGTGCTCGATCAGGAGCACGGTGACGTCAGCCGGAAGGTCGGAGACGATCTGCAGCACTTCGTGCCGCTCGTCTTCCGGCACGCCGGCGGCCGGTTCGTCGAGCAGGAGCACGCGCGGCTTGGAGGCGAAAGCGAGCGCGATTTCCAGCAGGCGCTGCTTGCCATAGGGCAGGATCACGGTGCGCTCGCCCATCACGGAGGCAAGCCCGAAGCGCGCCAGCAATGCGGCCGCCTCGTCCACCACCTTGCCGTAACCGGCGATCGATCGCCACAGATTATGGCCGACACCTTCGCGCTCGGCGATCGCCAGCGCCACGGTTTCGAGCGGCGTGAACTCGTTGAACAGCTGGTTGATCTGGAAGGTTCGGGTCAGCCCGCGCTTGACGCGCCGGAAAGATGCCATCGAGGTGATGTCTTCGCCCTCGAGGAAAACCTGTCCTTCGGACGGCGGCAGGACGCCGGTCAGAAGGTTGATCAGCGTCGTCTTGCCGGCGCCGTTCGGGCCGATCAGGGCGTGGCGGGCGCCGCGCTCCACCTTCAGGCTGACATCATTGGTGGCGAGGAAGGCACCGAAGCGGCGCACGAGATGGCGGGTTTCGAGAACGATGTCGCTCATCAGCGGTCCTCCTTCTTCGAGAAGCGCTCGGGCAGATATTCCACCCAGCGCGACAGCCGCTCACGGCCGATCATCACGAGAATGACGAGCAGCAGGCCGATATAGAACATCCAGTATTGCGGCGTGATCACCGACAGCCAGTCCTTGACCAGCGTAAACAGGATCGCGCCGAAGATACCGCCATAAAGATAGCCGGTACCGCCGATGACCAGCACGAGCAGCACATCGGCCGAACGGTGGAAGGCGAGCACGTCGGGTGAAACGAAGCTCGTCGTCTGGGTAAGCAGCGCGCCCGCCATGCCGGCAAAAATAGCCGCAACCGTATAGGCGGTGACGATGCGCTTGCGCGCCGGTACGGCGACCATGGCCGAGCGCATCGGATTGCCCTTGATCGCCTTCAGCGACAGGCCAAAGGGCGAAAAGGCGATGCGGCGCATGATCATCGTGCCGATGAAGAGCACTCCGACGCAATAGAGATAACCGGTCTTGCCGAACAGATCGAACTCGAACATGCCGAGGATCGGGCCGGGTGAAAAGCCGCTGAGCCCGTCCGCGCCGCCGGTCAGCCAGGCCATCTGGTTGGCGATTTCCGCCATCATCAGGCCGATGCCGAGCGTGGTCATCAGGCGGGTAAGGTCCGAACCGCGCAGGATAAGGAAGCTGGTGAGCAGCCCGAGAAGACCGGACACGATGCCGGCGACGATCAGGCCCGTCACCGGTTCGGCGATGAAATGCAGCGCCAGCAGACCCGCCACGTAGGCGCCGAGACCGAAAAAGGCGGTATGGCCGAGCGAAACGATGCCGGCGAAACCGAGCACCAGGTCGAGCGACACGGCAAACAGCGCCAGGATGGCGATCTCCGTGAGGATCAGCATCTTCGAGGGCAGAACGAAATAGGCTGCGATCGCGGCGATCCAGACGATGATCTCGTAGAAGCGGATGCGGCTCCGGCGCTTCATCAGCTTGGCAGCGCGGGTTTCGGCTGCAGCGGTGGAGGAGTTTGCGGACACGGTGGTTTCCTGCGGAAGAACGCTCATCGGCCGCCCCTCGAGAACAGGCCGTTCGGCCGCACGATCAGCATGACGATCATCAGCGCGTAGATGACGAAGGGACCGATCGCCGGCACGTAATATTTGCCGGCCACGTCGGCAATGCCGAGCAGCAGGGCGGCGAGGAACGGGCCGGAGACGGTGGACGTGCCGCCGACCGAGACGACGATGAGGAAGTAGATCATGAATTTCAGCGGGAAGTTCGGGTCAAGCCCGAGGATTTCCGCGCCCATCGCCCCGCCGAGGCCGGCAAGGCCCGAACCGAAGGCAAAGGTCAAAGCAAAGACGAGCGGCACGTTGATGCCGAGGCCCATGGCGACGCGCCGGTCGTCGACCGCGGCGCGCAGCCGGCTGCCGAAGCGTGTCTTCGACAGGATGAGCTGCAAAGCGACGGCAAGCACGGCGCAGATGATGATGGTGAAGAGCCGGTAGCGGCCGATGCCGACGCCGAATACGTCCATGCGGCCGGAAAGCTCCGGCGGCAGGTTGATCAGCTGCTGCTGGCCGCCCATGAAATAATCGGTCGCGGCGATCGCCATGAAGACGATGCCGATCGAGAAGAGAACCTGATCCAGGTGGCTTGCCTGGTAGAGCCATTGATAGAGCGTCCGCTCCAGCAGAAGGCCGATCAGCGCCGAAACCAGGAAGGCCGCCGGAAGACACCAGTAGAAGGAGATGCCGTAGCGGTTCATCATCACCACGGTCACGTAACCGCCGGCCATGGCGAAGGCGCCATGCGCCAGATTGATGAAATTCATCAGACCGAGCGTCACCGTCAGCCCGCAGGCCAGAATGAAAAGCAGCATGCCATAGGCTATGCCGTCGAACAGGATGGTCAGCATATAAAATCTTCTCTGCGGTGGCCCTGCTGCGAGCGATAACGTTGCCCGGCATTGTCGCCGGGAAAACGAAGGGGCTCAAGTGCCTTGAGCCCTTTCGTCAGGACGGACGAAAGTAAAGTCTCGGCCCCATCCGCCTTGCTGGATCTTCCCTTTGCATTCGGGAAAGGATGCGCCGAGCGAGCGGAGTGAGGGGGGCCTCACCCTTACTTGGCTTCTGCCTTTTCCGGATCCTTGAGAGCCTTGAACGTCTGGAACTCGACGTTCTGCAGCTCGCCGTTCACATCCTTGACCTCGCGCATATAGATGTTCTGGATGATGTCGCGGGTATCCGGATCGATCGAGACGGGGCCGCGCGGGCTCGTCCAGGAGAGACCCTTGACGGCTGCCATGAAGGCCGGGCCGGTAACGTCACCCTTGGTCTTTTCGAGTGCCGCGTAGATCAGCGCCATGCCATCGTAACCGCCAACGGACATGAAGTTCGGGCGCATGTCGGCATTGGCCTTCTTGAAGGCCGCGACATAGGCCTTGTTTTCCGGGCTGTCATGCGCGGTCGCATAGAAATGGCCGGTAATGGTGCCGATTGCCGGCTTGCCCATCGAATTGAGGATGTCGTCGTCGGTAACGTCGCCGGTCGCGATCAGCTTGATGCCGGCGTCTGCAAGGCCGCGGTCGGCGAACTGCTTCATGAACAGCGAACCGGCGCCCGACGGCAGGAACACGAAGACCGCATCCGGCTTGGCGTCACGGACGCGCTGCAGGAAGGGGGCGAAGTCGGGATTGGCGAGCGGCACGCGCACGGCTTCGACGATCTCGCCGCCCTTGGCCTTGAATTCCTTGGTGAACCACTTCTCCGCGTCGATGCCCGGACCGTAGTCGGAAACCAGCGTCACGACCTTCTTGATCTTGTTTTCGGCAGCCCAGGTGCCGACAGGAAGCGAATATTGCGGCAGGGTACCCGAAGTGCGGGTGATGAATTCCGATGCCTTGGTGATGGAGGCCGTGCCGGCGGCCATGACCACGGACGGGATCTTCGCCTGGGTCGCGACCGGGGCGACCGCCATGGCAAGCGGCGTCAGGCCGAAACCGGCCAGAACCTTGGCGCCGTCGTTGACGACCAGTTCCTGGGCGATGCGGCGGGTCTGGTCGGCGGTGCCGGCGTCGTCGCGGATGATCAGTTCGATCTTCTTACCGGCCACAGTGTCGCCCTTCATCGCCATGAAGGTCTTGGCGCCTGCCGAAACCTGGCGGCCGGTCGATGCGAAGGGACCGGTCATCGGCAGGATGAGACCGATCTTGATGGTTTCCTGGGCTGCGGCCGGCATGGCTGCGAGGCAGCCGAGCGCGACGCCTGCCGCTACCATGAGCGTTCTTCTGTTGAGCATGTTTCCCTCCTCCTCTGAGCGGAATCTTCTTTTTAAAGGTCTTGTCGGACCGGGTCCGGACGTCAGCCCAAGCCAGTATAACCGGTAGCCTATATCGTGGACCCCGGATATGTCAGTCAACGGGCCGGGATGCTTTGGCGTCCCACTATTTTCAACTTTTCGTTAACCTCCACGGGCGGGCATGGCGATGTCCGCGCGACGCTCCAATCTCTCCACCAGCATCGCGCATTTGCACATTAACCCGGCCGCGTCTCCCGGCTTAATCAGTTCGTCTGCCGGGCTTATAAGTTCTGGTTATAGCGGCCGACCCGCCGGTCGCTCGGACCAGGTGGGGAGAAGTTCGAGGAATGCTTGCTGGGCAGCCGTCGGCAACCAGTCCTTTCGCGTCGTCACGCCGATCGGCCGCGACGTATGGCTGAGATCGAAAGGCAGCGCCCGCATCAGCCCGCGGGCGATCTCCGCTTCGGCCTGGAGGCGGGAGGTGCATCCGAGATGATCGCTGGAATCCAGCAGCTCGCGCATCAGGATCAGCGAGCCGCTTTCGACGATGCTTTTCGGCGGGCCGCCCGGCGAACCGGCAAAGACGCTGTCGAAATACCGGCGCATCGGCGTGCCGCTCTGATTGACGACCCAGGGGAAGGCGGCGAGATCCTCGACCGTCACCTCCGCCTTGCCGGCCAGCGGATGCGCCTGCCCGGAAACCATGACCACCGTGTCGTGGAACAGCACCTTCTGCTCCACGTCGCCGATCGGGGCCGGCACCCGCAGAGCGCCGAGCATGAAATCCACTTCGCCGCGGCGAAGCGCACCCAGCAAATCCGGATAGGGCCCTTCCTGGATCTGGATGGGCAGGTTCGGGCGGATCCTGCGAAAACCGGCGATCGCCTTGGGCAGGACAAAGGACTTGGCAAGCGGTGTCGCGCCGATGACGATCTGGCCGATCTCGGCCGCCGTCAGCTCGGCAAGGTCCGCATCCGCCTGTTCGAGCTCGATGAAGGCGAGCCTTGCCGCCTGGGCCAGCGCATGAGCCGCACGCGTCGCGATGATTCCGTAGGAAGTACGTTCGAACAGAGGCCGGGCTGCCTCTTCTTCCAACTGGCTGACGGCGCGATAGACCGCCGGCTGACTCAAGCCGAGACGGCTCGCCGCGAGCGTAAAATTTTCGGTTTCCCGGACCGCGATCAGCGATTTCAGCTGCGCGGTCGTCGCCGTCACCCGCAATCTCGGCGACAGTTCCGACAACGCGGGATCGAGATAACCGAAAGCGCGCTTGATGCGCAACGCCAGGATCTCGCCGGCGCCATTGGCAAAAATCCGCTGCGGCGTTCGGGAAAACAACGGCAGGCCGGCGGTCTTTTCGATCTTCGACAGCGCCTGGGTAATGGCTGGCTGGGAGACGAAGCAGAGTTCCGCCGCCCTGGTCACAGAGCCGGTATCGACAACCGCAAGGAACGCCCTCAGATGCCGGAGGCTGTGATGCAGGATCGTGGATGCCGAGGCGGGCTGCAAGGAACTCATGATGCGCTCTTCTAGCACATCTGCTTGACGCCGGAAGCGCAAGCACGCCCGCCGGCGACACCTCCTCGGGCGCTGCGGTTACCTGGTCCCGTTGGACACAGCTTCCTTCACCGCCAGCTCGGCCATGGCCAGAGCGGCCTGGCGAGTCCTCGCCGCGGCAATAAAACGGCCATTGTGGCAGAAGCTTGCGCCTTCCACACCGCAAACGGCCTCAAGATCACGATCCGTCAGGCCGGCCCAGGCCGCAGGCAGATCGGCGCGCACCTCGAAACCTTCATCCGCGCGGCGGATCGTGGTGAGGCACCAATCCTTTTCACGCGGGTGAACGACGAACAGAAGATGATCGGCACCCGCCTTGACGATGGCGGGACGGAACGGCATGCCCATCGGAAGCTCCAGAACACGCCCCTCGCCCGTATCGACGATCGCCTGATGCACCAGACCTTCGGCCCGCAATTTTGCGGCGCTCTGGCCGATCCGGGCCTCGACGAAGCTTCGGGCAATTGCCAGCGCTGCGTGGAAGCCGCGGTTTTCCGCTTCGGGATCGGTCTCGTCGAACACGGGTTTGAGGGTTTCGAGCAGGGCCGGCAAGGTGAGGCCGGCGAGCGGCCCCGCGATCGAGGGGCTGAGCGCGCCATTGTCCATCAGATCGACCGGCAACACGAAGCTCGAATCGAAAGAGGCGTGTAATGCTTCGATATGTCCCGGCGGAAGGCCAAGCGCCGCCAGATAATCGCGGCCATAATGCTTCCACACCAGCCCGAACGAGCTGAAGGGCTGGCCATCCTCGCGCAGCGGCGCGCCACGCTGGTGGTGATCGAAGATCTGCGCAGCAGCATCATAGGCGCCGCCGACGTCGTAGATGATGCGGTCGGCACCCGGCGTGATCCATTCGGGCGCCCGGCTGCGAACCAGGCGAGCCTTTGGGAAAAGCCGGGTCAGGATGACGCTCGACAGCGATTCGTCGGCATGGAAGCCACCGGAATGGGTGACGAGGAAGTCTGGGATCATGCCGGTATGCGCCTTGTGGTTTGTTGAAGTCCGTTCGCGGTCAGCACCTGATAGCCATTGCCGGACGCCAGCTCAACCCGTTATCCGTTCATTTGAGGTCCATCCGGCTGCGGTATACTCCTTTCAGGAGATGGCAAGAATCTTCAATTCCTGCTCGCCCGCGCTGACCACGTCGCCGACGGCCTTGCCCATCAACAGCCTTGCGACCGGCGAAACGAAGGAAATCGATCCCGCCTTGGGATCCGCCTCGTCCTCTCCGACGATCCGATAGGTCTGAATCCGCCCATCATCGCGGCTGAAGGTGACCGTGGCGCCGAAGGAGACGATGTCCGACGAAGTCGGCCCCGCGACGAGCTGGGCCGTGTGGAGCCGAGCCGCGAAATAGCGCGCATCCCGCAAGGGGCCTGCCTGCTGGCGCCGTCTTTCGTTGACGTCCTCGATCGCGCCGGCGGTCTCGTAGGCCTCGCGCGCCTGCCGGAGCTGCAATTCGAGAGCCTTCAACCCCGCTTCCGTCACCAGGTTCGGGTGAGGAGAAACCGGACGGTCGGGCAGCAAGGTTTCCGAAGCGGTTTCGGAACTCTCTTCCTTGGTGAAGGCAACGCTCAATCTCAAACTCCGTCTTTCTCGCAGCCGGGACAGCACCCTCGCCTGCATGTCGGAACCATGCATACGATGACAATGGACGAACGCCAAACTCGATCCATGTTCTGCCGAGCCGTATTCGAGGATTATCTTGAGTATGATGTCGGGAGCGCGCTTGGCCGATCGTCTTCAAGGCAGGCAATCTTCGGAGAACACCAATGACCATTACGATTACCGCCTTTGAACGGTCGCCAGACGGCGGCAAGGGTCTGGCCCGGGACATGCGCGTGCGCTGGGCGCTCGAAGAAGTGGGAGAGCCTTACGACGTCCGTCTTCTGTCGTTCCAGGCGATGAAGGAACCCGCCCATCTCGCGCTTCAGCCTTTCGGGCAGATCCCGACCTATGAGGAAGGCGATCTCGTGTTGTTCGAGTCGGGCGCAATCGTGTTCCATATCGCCGAGCGCCGTGCCGGCCTGCTGCCGGACGACCCGAATGCCCGGGCGCGTGCGATCGCATGGATGTTTGCCGCGCTCAACACCGTGGAGCCGCCGATCTTCGACCGCACCCTCGTCAGGATTCTCGAGCGCGACGAGCCGTGGTACGAAAAACGCCTCTCAGCCCTCGAAGTCAGCATCCGCAGACGGCTGGCCGACCTTTCCCGCCACCTCGGGGATGCCGACTGGCTGGATGGTGCGTTCAGCGCCGGCGACCTCCTGATGGTGACGGTGCTGCTCCGGTTGAAGGCATCATCGGGCATCCTGGACGAATACCCGAACCTTTCCGCCTATGTCGCCCGCGGCGAAGCGCGGCCCGCCTACAAGCGTGCTTTCGACGCTCAGCTGGCGGTCTTCAAAGCCGCATCGGCCGGCTGATGATCGGCCAGGCCGAAAATGCTCCCACCAAACGAAAATGGCGGGCCGCGGCCCGCCATTCCTGTCTCGGCAGGACCACCTCGCCTTACTTGGCGTTCGGGTCCTTGATTTTCGGGAAGGTCGCGAATTCGACGTTATAGAGCTCGCCATTCACTTCCTTGACTTCGCGCATGTAGATGTCCTGGATGATATCGCGAGTGGCGGGATCGATGGTGATCGGGCCGCGCGGGCTTGTCCATGCCGCACCCTTCATGGCTTCGATCAGCTTGGTTCCGTCGGTATCGCCATTGGTCTTCTTCAGCGCCATGTAGGCCAGCGTCATGGCATCATAACCGCCGACCGACATGAAGTTCGGGCGCATGTTGTTGGACGCCTTCTTCACCTGGGCGACGAAGGCCTTGTTTTCCGGGCTGTCGTGCAAGGTCGAGTAGAAATGGCCGGTGATGACACCCTTGGCGGCCGGGCCCATGCCGTTCAAAAGGTCGTCGTCGGTGACATCGCCAGTGGCAATCAGCTTGATGCCGGCGTCGGCGAGACCGCGGTCGACATACTGCTTCATGAACTGCGCGCCGATGCCGGCCGGCACGAAGGCAAAGACTGCATCCGGCTTGGCGTCACGCACGCGCTGCAGGAAGGGGGCGAAATCCGGGTTCGCAAGCGGAACGCGGATGGCCTCGACGATCGTGCCGCCATCCTTCTTGAACTGGTTGGTAAAGCCCTGTTCGATATCGATGCCCGGACCGTAATCCGAGACCAGCGTCACAACCTTCTTCAGGTTGTTCTGGACCGCCCAGGTGGCCACCGGAACGGCGGACTGCGGGCCGCCCATCGAGGTGCGGACGTAATACTGCGACTGCGGCATGATCGCCGAAGTCGTCGCCGAGGTGATGATAGCCGGGATCTTCGCCTGGTTGAGAACCGGCGCCACCGACATGGCGAGGGGCGTCAGGCCGAAGCCCATCAATATCTTTGCGCCATCATTGACGACGAGTTCCTGGGCGATGCGGCGGGTCTGATCGGCGACGCCGCCGTCATCGCGCAGCACGACTTCGATCTTCTTGCCGGCGACGGTATCGCCGTTAAGCGCCATATAGGCCTTGACGCCCGCCTCGACCTGCCGGCCGGTGGACGCGAACGGGCCGGTCATCGGCAGGATGAGGCCGACCTTGACCGTTTCCTGCGCGAATGCCGGAACGGCAGCGAGGCCGCCCATGGCAAGGCCGGCCGCAGCCATCAATGTTCTTCTCGTAATCATTCTCTTCCTCCTCTAAGACGAACTTGTTCCCAAAACTTGTGTGTGACGGACCGCCTCCTCCTTGCGGCCTTCGGCCTGTCACAGCCTGCGGATATATCGGGGACATCACAACCAACAGTCAACGGGTTGCGGTAGTGCCGGATCCCATTCCGCCCGTTTTCGTTACCCGGCAGATCCCGCAAAATCTCCCCGACGTATCAATCCGACCGCAGCCCACCCTCCATAAATCGGTGTATACAATTCTCGTTTCCGGCAAGTCTTCCTCAAGACCAGCCGCGAAAAGCGGGCGGCTCCGAGCTGAAAACTGTCAGGCTGCGAAATCCCCAATCCCACGCAAGAATAGCGTTCATCCTCAAGGAAATCGCCAGCCTGTCCAATGTCCTCCGCGCTCTTATATCAGCAATAAATGTGTATACATGGCCTGTCAATATTAGCCTTCCTCTCCTGCGGGTGAGCCTTGAGCATTAACCGCGGTCTGTTTCGTGCTTTGGAGGGCGGGCATTTATGCTCGTCGTGACCGAGCCGATCATGCCGGAACAATCAGGTAAATCGGGACTGGAAGCGCATCTCGCGGATGCCTTCCCAGGTGCCAGAGCCAGCGAGGAGCCGATTTCACGGCTCGACGTCGACGCAACAAGGACTTTGAACTTATGATCACGGAGATCGAGGGCATCCGTTGCCGGCCACCGGCCAAATCCCTGAGCGACGGCATGAAAGCTACTGAGAGCGCCACAACAGGTGAGCGGGCGCCTGGCAAGAGAGCGGCACGGCCGCAGTCAAGCCAGGCGGATAAGAGCCATAACGGGCGTTTAGCCGGATGAGTTCGCGGCGTGCGGTTGTGAACAAAGCAAGGCAGATTGAAGCCAACCTTGCTTGTGGCAGTGCGACTACTTGAGCGCCTCCAGAAGCGCGGCGATATAACCGTAGCAGAAAGCAAAGGCTACGCCGGTGGGATCACGGCCGCTGATCGTGGGAACGTGATCCGGCATGATCATATAGCGGTAGCCCACTTCCTTATAAGTCTTGAGCGAGCGGACCATGTCCATATCGCCCTCGTCCGGAAAGGTTTCCATGAAGGAGAGCTTCCCGCCGGCGATATTGCGGAAATGGACATTGAAGATTTTATCGCGCGTCCCGAACCAACGGATGATATCGTCGATTTCTTCCCTCGGGTTCTCCAGCATTTCGCCGATGGAACCCTGGCAGAAATTGAGGCCGTGATAGGGGTTCTCCCGCATCAACACGAATTTCTTCAGACCTTCGACCGTACCGAGCACGCGGGTAACGCCCTTGTAGCCCGGCGGCGTGTAAGGATCGTGCGGATGGCAGGCAAGCCGTACCTTGTTGCTTTCCGCGACCGGTACCACGCGCTCCAGAAAATAGTCGATACGCTCCCAGTTCTCATCCTCGGACAGCACGCCCGCCAGTCCGGGTGCCGCCTGCTGATCGGTCTTGTCCCACCGGAAGGCCTCGTTGAGAGACCCGCCGCGCCCACGCTCCATCTCCGTGCGGGGGATGCCGATCAGATTCAGATTGTACTTGACCGCCGGAATGCCGGCCTTCGCCGTATCCTCGATCAACCGGCACACGGCGTCGATCTGGCGGTCGCGGTCAGGCCCCTTGAGCAGGATATCCGGATAGGACGCCTTCTCGATAGGCTTGGACGGAAGCGGAAGCTGAATCATGTCGAGGATGAGGCCGAAGCTCTCGATCTTGTCGCGATGACGTTCGAGATCTTCCAGGCGCCAGCTCGAAGGCGAGCCGGGCGGGTCCGCGCAGATGTGCTTCAATCCCAATTGGGAAAAAACGCGATAGTCGTCATCATCTCTTGCGCCAACTTGTGTGCCTACGTACATTCCAGCATCCTCCCAGAGCATCTCACTCATCATACGACCTAGTATGATTATCGTCGGATGTCGAGCGCCTTGATGCGATCCGGAAAGAGGAGCTGGCCTCCAGATCGCGCCTGAATAGGCACGCCTCGTGACTATCACCTTTAGGTTTTACGTAAAGAACGATTGCTGATGCGTATGAGCATTGCCATTCGGTATGGCAGCCTTTTGTTGGATCGATCTTCCCCAATGTCTGCCGCCGAATGCGGATCCCGGCCCTCGAGACAAGCTTGCCATCCTCGGGAAAGTCCGATAGGTCATATTACAACCAGTTAGTTTCCCTGGTCAGCTCTGGGAGGAGATAATATGAAACACCTTTGCACTCGATTGCTCGTTGGTGCGGCTTTTGCCGTCTTGTCGTTCGGCGCCCCGGCGGCTCTTGCCGAGACCCCTGCCAATCAGCTCGTCATCGCGACCTCGCTTGCCCAGGTTCTTTCGCTCGATCCGCATCAGGCGACGGAAGCCAAGGCCAACGAGATCATGGCCAACCTCTATGATCGCCTGGTGTCCACCGATGGCTCGGGCAAGATCTCTCCGCAGCTCGCTGAAAAGTGGGAGATCGATGACAAGGGAATCACGTTCCATCTTCGGAAGGCTGAATTCGCCTCCGGCAACCCGGTTACCTCCGCAGACGTCGTCTATTCCATCACCCGCCTGCTGAAGCTCGACCAGGCTGCCGCCGCCAACCTCAAGCGCGTCGGCTACAATGGCGGCAACGTCGAAAAGCTGGTCACGGCGCCGGACGAGAAGACGGTGCGCATCGACCTTTCCGGCGAGGTTACGTCCGAGCTTCTGCTGTATCGCCTGGCGATGGTCATCGCCAGCGTCGTCGACAGCAAGGAGCTGAAGAGCCATGTCGTCAACGACGACTGGGGCAATGCGTGGCTGCGCACCAATTCGGCAGGCTCGGGTCCGTTTACGCTGAACAAGTGGACGCCGAACGAGATCGTCATCCTCGACGCAAGCAAGAATTATGTCGCCGGACAACCGAAAATGCGCCGGGTCGTCGTCCGCCATGTCCCTGAAAGCCAGGTCGAGCGGCTGATGCTTGAGCGCGGCGATATCGATATCGCAAGCGCCTTGACCGCGACAGACCTCGCAACCTTCACCGGCAAGCAGGGTTATGAAATCCAGCGTGTGCCGACAGGCGGCTTCTATGTCCTGTCGATGAACGCCAGCAAGGAGCCGCTCTCCAATCCGAAGGTCCGCGAAGCGATTGCCTACGGCATCGACTACAAGGGCATGGAAAAGACGATCATGGGGCCTTACGGCCGTGCGCGTACGGTTCCGGTCCCGGAAAACTTCGAATTTGCCATTCCGAGCCCGGACTGGAAGCTGGACGTCACGAAGGCAAAGGCGCTGTTGGCGGAGGCCGGATACAAGGACGGCTTCACGGTGAACCTGAAGACGATCGCCCAGACCCCGCGTATCGATCTTGCGACCGCGATCCAGGCGTCGCTTGGCCAGATCGGCATCAAGGTCAACATCATGCAGGGGAACGGCGCGGACATCATTGCCGCGCACCGCGCCCGCGATTTCGATCTGCTCATCCCGCAGACCGGCGCCTATATGCCGAACGTCCTCGGCGCCATGGAGCAGTTCTCGAGCAACCCCGACAACTCCTTGAAGGCCAATAATGCCGGCAACTTCGTGTGGCGCTCCGGTTGGGACATTCCCGAACTGACCGCTGTCACGGCCAAGGCTGCGCTGGAGCCGGACGCGAAGAAACGCGGCGCGCTTTATGTCCAGATGCAGGAAATGTTCGTGGCGCAGAAGCCCGCTGTTCTGCCGCTCTTCGAACGCTACGAGCCGATCGTTCTGAGCAGCCGTGTGAAGGGCTATGTCGGGCATCCGAGCCAGACGACACGTCTCGAAGGCGTCAGCAAGACCGATAAGTAACGTCAAGTCAGGCGGCCGCTCATGAAGGAACTTTCGTTAGGCGAACTGGGACGACGGCTCATCCACCTCGTCGTCAGCCTGTTCATCCTGTTGTGCGTCACCTTCGTGATTGGCCGCGTGATGCCGACCGATCCGGTCGGAGCTATCGTTGGCGAGCTCGCCGATCCGAAAGCCTACGAGGCCATGCGAGTGAGACTTGGCCTCGATCTTCCGCTCTACCAGCAGTTCTTCATCTATGTCTGGGGATTGCTGCATGGCGACATGGGAACCGCCATCCTGACCGGCAATGCGGTCACCAAGGACCTGTCCCAGGCTTTCCCGGCAACGCTGGAACTCGCGACGCTCGCGGTGGTCATCTCCACTCTCGTGGGCGTTCCGCTCGGCTTGGCCGCCGGCCTTTTCCGGGATAGCGCGATCGACAAGTTTGCGCGCGTCTTCGCGCTGGTCGGGCATTCGATCCCGGTGTTCTGGTTCGGTATCGTCGGGCTGGTGATCTTCTATGCGGGCCTCAATCTGGTCGGCGGCCCCGGCCGGGTCGATGTCTTCTACGAAGGCATGATCGAGCCGACCACGGGACTGATGCTGGTCGACAGCCTGCTGGAAGGCGAGACGGAGATCTTCTGGAACGCCTTGTCGCACATCATCCTTCCAGCCTGCATCCTCGCCTATATGGCCATGGCCTATATTACGCGCATGACCCGGGCATTCACACTGGAGCAGTTGAATCAGGATTACGTCATCGCCGCCCGCGCCAAGGGCGTCGGGCCGATCCGCACGGTTATCAGCCATGTCCTGCCCAATATCGCCGTCCAATTGATCACCGTTCTCGCGATTTCCTACGGCAACCTCCTGGAAGGTGCCGTCGTCACCGAAATCGTTTTTTCGTGGCCTGGAATCGGTCAGTACATGACCAACGCGCTCCTGATCGGCGATATGAACGCCATTCTTGCCGCGACCATCGTCGTTGGCTTCATCTTCATGTTCCTGAATTTCATTGCAGACATCGCCTACGCGCTGCTTGATCCGCGTACCCGGGAGGCCGCACGATGAGCAATATTGCCCATAACGACGCCATCATTCGGCCGCCGGCGATCGGCACCAGAATATTGAACTCGACCTCTCGCGTTCTGCGCAAGCTTGCTGACGAACCGCTTGGCATGGCAGGCTTCATGATCCTTGCCATCCTGGTTCTGGTCGCCATCTTCGCGCCGCTGATCGCACCTTACGATCCCGCCGCCCAGACGTTGAGCGACGCGCTTCAGCCTCCGACGCTCGCGCATCTGGCCGGCACGGACGAATTTGGACGTGATATCTTCAGCCGCCTCGTCTATGGCACGCGCATCACAATCCAGACCGTCATGTCCGTTTCGGTGATCGTCGGCCCGATCGGCCTCGTCATCGGCGTCGTTGCCGGCTTCTTCGGCGGCCGGACGGATGCCATCCTGATGCGCGCGACCGATATCGTCCTGTCGTTTCCATCCCTGATCCTGGCGCTTGCCTTCGCCGCCGCCCTTGGCGCCGGTCTGGGGACCGCGATCGTTGCCATCTCCCTGACCGCCTGGCCGCCGATCGCCCGCCTCGCCCGTGCGGAAGCTCTTGTCGTGCGCAATGCGGATTTCGTCGCGGCCGCCCGGCTTTACGGCGCCTCGCCGCTGCGGATCCTTTTTCTCTATATCGCTCCGATGTGTATCCCCTCGGTGATCGTGCGGCTGACGCTCAACATGGCGGGGATCATCCTGACCGCGGCGTCCCTGGGGTTCCTCGGTCTCGGCGCACAGCCGCCGCTGCCGGAATGGGGTGCGATGATTTCCAGCGGGCGGAAATTCATGCTGGACTATTGGTGGGTTGCCGTCATGCCCGGCGTGGCCATCCTGCTGACCAGCCTTGCCTTCAACATCGCCGGAGACACGCTTCGCGATCTATTGGACCCACGCCATGCCAGATCCTGATGAAACTCCCGTCCTTTCCGTTCGCGATCTGAATGTCCGTTTTGGCCGAAACTCCATTCCGGCTGTCTCCAATGTCAGCTTCGACGTTGGGCGGGAGCGTATCGGCATCGTTGGCGAATCCGGTTCGGGAAAATCCACCACCGGCCGGGCGATCATGCGGCTTTTGCCGCAACGCGCCGGCGTGACGGCCGAACGCATGGACTTTCTCGGCAGCCCGCTGCTGGAAAAGACGGAGCGGCAGATGGGAGACTTGCGCGGCAAGGACATCGCCCTGATCATGCAGGATCCGCGCTATTCGCTGAACCCGGTCCTCACCATCGGCAAACAGGTGGCCGAAGCCGCGAAGCTGCATCTGGGCGTCCACGGCAAGGAAGCCCTGGCTCGTGCCCGCGACATGCTGGTGCGGGTTCGGATCAACGATCCGGACCGCGTCCTTTCGCTCTATCCGCACCAGATTTCCGGTGGCATGGGCCAGCGCGTGATGATTGCGATGATGCTGCTCGCCCGGCCAAAACTGGTCATCGCCGACGAACCGACCTCGGCGCTCGACGTCAGCGTCCGCAGGGACGTTCTTGTTCTGCTCGACGAACTGGTGCGGGAAAACAATTCCGGCCTGGTCCTGATCAGCCACGACATCCGCATGGTCGCCGCCTTCTGCGAGCGCATCATGGTGATGTATTCGGGCCGCGTCGTCGAAACGCTGACGAAGCTGGAGGATGCCACGCATCCCTACACGCGCGGCCTGATCGCCGCGATGCCTGATCCGAAGAACCCGGTCCGGCGGCTGAAAGTCCTCGACCGCAAATCGATCGAAGCGGAGATCAATTCATGATCAAGGTCGAGAATCTAGACGTCGTCTATGGCTCCAAGGACAAAACGAACCATGTGGTGCGCGGCGTCAGCTTTTCCGTCGATCGCGGGGAAACGCTTGGTATCGTGGGTGAATCGGGCTGCGGCAAGTCGACGGTTCTGCGCTCGCTTGCCGGTCTCGAAGGCGGCTGGACGGGCTCGATCATGTTCGAGGGCAAGCCCGTCGGCAAGTCCCGCACGCGTGACGAACTGAAGCTTGCCCAGATGGTATTCCAGGATCCCTACGGATCGCTTCATCCGAGGCACCGTATCGGCACGGCGCTGGCCGAGCCGATACGGTCCATGGGCGCGGGCGACGGCTGGTCCAGGGTGGCCGACGCTCTGACGCAGGTCGGCCTTCCTGCCCATTTTGCCAGCCGCTTCCCGCATGAACTTTCGGGCGGACAGCGCCAGCGTGTGGCCATCGCACGGGCGCTGATCCTGTCGCCTCCGATCTTGCTCCTCGACGAACCGACCTCGGCGCTCGACGTCTCGATCCAGGCGGAGGTGCTTAATCTGCTGGCAGACCAGCGGGAAGAACGCAATCTGACCTTGATCCTTGTCAGCCACGATCTCTCGGTCATCTCCCATATGTGCGACCGGGTCCTCGTCATGCAGAACGGCGTATTCGTCGATGAACTCAGCAAGCAGGATCTGCAGGCAGGCGTGACCCATGCCAGCTATTCTCGCGAATTGTTCGAGGCGAGCTTTTTCTAGCACTTTCAACGACGAGCCGAAGACTGCTCGCAGTTTTGATCAAGGTCCGCCAATCCTTCGATGGTGGAGCGGAATGGCAGGCCACGAGATCGGATGCGAGACAGCCATGGCCCTCCAGTCCGCCCACGATCCTGCCGCCGATGGTTTTGCGCGCGCGCAGTCATCGCAGAAGTTGCTGCCTCTGATACTCCCTGGGGCTGCAACCCAGTTCTCGTTTGAACACTGCATGCATGTACTGATTGCTGGTGAAGCCGCTTAACTCGGCGATCTTCTCAAGCGATCGCTCCCCGTCCTCCAGCATTTCGCGTGCAAGCTGAAGCCGGAACGCCAACATGTCGTCGTGGACGGTGCAGCCAAATGCGCGGCGGAAATGAGTTTCGAGGGTCGTTCTCGAAACGCCCACGTATTCAGCAACTTGAGCGACTTTGATCCCTTGGCCCGCGAATTGCCGGATATAGTGTCTCGCGCGCATGACATAGGGATCGTAGATCGGTTGGTATCGGGAGGATATCTGCGGATTGAGCCCGGCGGGCGGAACGATAATGCGCGGCTCATCCAGCGTCGCGCCCTTCAAACGACGATGGAGCATCGACGCGGCGATCTGGCCCATCTTGCGGGTCCCCTGCCGCACGGAGCTGATCGGAATGCGTGTGAGCATGCGCAGAAGAGGGTCGTCGTCGATCCCGACGATCGATACCTCTTCCGGCACTGCGATGTCCGCAAGAATGCAGGCTTGCAAGATGTGGCGCGCGCGTGAATCGGTGACCGCGATAATGCCGATCGGCTTGGGAAGGTCCCTCAGCCAAACAATGACGTCCGACAGGATCTCATCCCAGTCAGGACCGAACGTGCCTTTGCCGCGGAAGATCTCAGGCTTCGTCAAGTCGCGCGCGCACAGCTTGAGATAAACCTTCTCACGCTCGACGGCCCAACGGTATCGATGGGCCTCCGGAGACCCGTAGAAAGCGAAGCGGGGAAGCCCCATGTCGACCAGATGGGTATAGGCTTCGGTCAAGAGCTTCTCGTTGTCCGTCGCCACATAGGGCACGGTGCGAGGATAATCCGATTCACGCTGGTATGAACCGCCAACGCCGATAACCGGGATGCTCAGATCCGACAATGCTGTCTCGAAATCCGGATCGTCGAAATCCGCTATGATCCCGTGGCCGGACCATTCGGAAATCCCGTCGACGCTATCGCGAAAATCTTCTTGCAGGAGCAGGTCCCACACCGACCGCGTGGATCGAACGTAGTCGCAGACGCCGGCAATGATCTCTCTGCCGTAGTCGCCGCGAGCCTTAAGAAACAGGGCAACCTGATAGCTGCTGGGCTTGGCGACCAAAACTTTCCTCCTCCGGAACCGGACTTTGGTTCGATGCGATACCTGCATTCTTATCAATATCGGCGTTTTGCAAGTGGAATGCTGATTTTTTGCAAAGCTGTTAAAAATTATAACACGGGTTGAGAAATCGCTTCCTCTAAAGTGCCCCCCAAGCCCGCAGCAACCGGGTCGGAGGAGCTGGCGTAGCCGCCAGACCAATTGGAGGAAAAGACGATGAGATCGCTTTTGCTTGGAGCCGCCACGGCTCTGGGAATGATTTTTGCTGGCTCGGCATGGGCCGAGACGGTTCGCATTCTGACGATCGAGACCAACACGCCGGGAGCGCGCGACTACTACACGAATGCCATCAAGGCCTTCGAAGCCGCGAACCCGGACGTCAAGATCCAGTTCGACTACATGGACGACACGTCGTTCAAGTCCAAGCTCCCGACATTGCTGCAGTCTTCGTCCCGGCCGGATGCATTCTTCACCTGGACGGGCGGCGTGTTTCACGAACAGGCGGAAGCCGGCGTCCTGAAGGACATTTCTGCCCAGATGGACGAGAACGCCCGCGCCCAATACGCCCCCGCCGGCATCACCGCGCATACATATAAGGGCAAGCTCTACGGCGTTCCGCTTTATGCTGCCGGCGTTGCTCTGTTCTACAACAAGGCCCTGCTGGCCAAAGCCAATGTCGATCCGAAGTCCATCAAGACGTGGGATGACTTCCTCGGGGCCGTCAAGAAGGTGAAGGCTGCGGGCATCACGCCCGTCGTGCTCGGCGGCAAGGACAAATGGCCGATCGCCTTCTATTACGGTTATCTCGCGACCCGCTTTGCCGGGACCGCGGGCATTGCAGCCGCCGATCGGGGTGAAAATGGCGGTTTCGGCAACCCGGACTTCGTCAAGGCCGGCGGCGCCTTCAAGCAGCTCGTCGACCTCGAGCCTTTCCAGCCCGGGTTCATGGACACGACGCAAAACAAGGCGGCGGGGCTTTTCGGCGACGCCAAGGGCGCGTTCTACCTGATGGGCAATTTCTTCATCGGCGTTCAGGCCAAGAATTCCACGTCCGGCAAAGGCCTCGGCGATGATCTCGATTTCATTCCTTTTCCCGCGGTCGCTGGTGGAAAGGGTGATGCCAACGATACGTTCGGCGGGGTCAACGGCTGGCTGATCACCAAGGATGCCGCGCCATCGACGGTCAAGTTCCTCCGGTTCCTGACCAGCAAGGAAAACCAGCTCGAAGGCGGCAAGCTGGGCATCTGGCTTCCCATTGCGAAAGACGCTCAGGCCAATATCCAGGATCCTCGCCTGCGGGGTATCGGTGAACTGCTGGCCAAGGCACCGCATCACCAGCTCTATCTCGATCAGGCGCTCGGTGCCAGCGTCGGCGCCGCCCTGAACGATGCCGCCGCAGAGATTGCGACCGGCGACATCACGCCCGAAGAAGCCGCGCAGAAGGTCGAAGAAGCGCGCGAGATGCGCTGACCTTATTTCTATTCGGACGGGCGCCCGCCGCCCGTCCGCCGGTTGAACCAGCAAGGTTACCTATGGACACCCTCACGAGAAAACGCCCGCGGCATAGCCCGATGGCGCGCTTGTCGCGCATGCAACAGGACGGGAAGCTGGCCACCATCCTGTTTTTCCTGCCGCCAGCTTTGGTCCTTTTCACGATTTTCGTAATCTGGCCCATCATCAACGCCGCGCATCTGAGCTTCTTCAAGTGGAGCGGCTATGGCGAAGTCACGAATTTCGTCGGCATGCAGAACTACCAGCGCCTCGTCGGTCACTCCGTCTTCCATCAGTCGATGTGGAATTCGCTGAAGCTGGTCTTGGCGTCGATCTTGATCCAGATACCGCTGGCTTTGGCCATGGCGCTGCTCATCTACAGGAAGACGACGGTCAATACGGCGTTTCGGTTGATCTTTTTCGCACCTTACATTCTCGCCGAAATCGCCACCGGCTTGATCTGGAGCTTCATCTTTGATGGCGACTACGGTGTATCCGGCCAGATCGCGACGGCGCTCGGCATCGAGCCGATCTACATCCTGGCGGACCGGCAATACGCATTCATGGCCATCATCACGGTGATCGTGTGGAAGTATTTCGGCTACCACATGATGATTTTCATCGCCGCACTGCAGGCGGTTCCTTCCGATCTCATCGAAGCTGCCGATATCGACGGGGCCGGCCCGTGGCAGAAGGTCTTCTACGTCAAGCTGCCGCTGATCGCTCACGCGATCAAGCTATCGGCCTTCTTCGCGATAATAGGCGCTCTGCAGGTGTTCGACATCATCATCCCGCTGACCAACGGCGGCCCGTCCAACTCCACCCACTCCATCGTCAGCTATCTCTACACCTACGGCCTGGCGCAATTGAACGTGGGCTATGGCAGCGCCGTCGGCGTCGTGCTGTTCATCCTGTGCCTCGTCTCCGCTTTTGGCTACCGGCGCCTGGCGCTTACCAAGGGAGACGTGTTGTGACCCGTTCCGGCTTTTTCCCGGCCTTGCTGCGCGCAGCCGTGCTTTCCATTGTCGCCGGCATTGTCATATTGCCTCTGCTTTCCACCTTCCTGGGCGGTTTCAAGACCATGGGCGAATTGCGATCCTCGCCCTTCGGCATCCCCGCAATCTGGGACCTGAGCACCTATTCGGACATCCTGTTCAGCCCGCTGTTCTGGACCTACATGCGCAACTCGCTGGTGGTCTCGCTTTCAGCCGTCGTTCTCACGCTTCTATCGGCTTCGATGGCAGCCTACGTGTTTGCCCAGATCCGGTTCTTCGGCTCCAGATACATACAATCCTACTTGCTCCTGGGGCTGATGTTCCCTTTTGCGACAGCCATCGTGCCTCTCTTCATCCAGATCCGCGATCTCAATCTGCTCGACAATCCGCTCGGGATCATCCTGCCGCAGACGGCCTTCTCGATGGCTTTCGCCGTCGTTCTCCTCCGCAGCTTCTTCCAGCAATTGCCGAAGGAGTTGTTCGAGGCGGCTTATGTCGATGGCTGCGGCTATATCGGTTTCTTCTTCCGGTTCACCCTGCCGCTTTCGACGCCGATCCTCGCAACGGTCGGCACCTTCGTTTTCGTGCAGAGCTGGAACAACTACCTGTTGCCGCTCGTCGTGCTGAACGATCGCAGCCTCTACACCTGGCCGCTGGGCATCATGCAGTTCCGGGGTGAGTTCCTGATCGAGTGGAACAAGATCCTCGCGTTCGTATCGCTGACCATCCTGCCGGCGCTCATCTTTTTCACTTTTACTCAGAAATACATCGTTGCCGGCCTGACCCGCGGCTCCGTGAAAGGTTAGTTATGAATAGCGTCATGATCCAGAATCCGATCCTCCCCGGATTCAATCCCGACCCTTCCATATGTCGTGTCGGTGAAGACTATTACATCGCCGTGTCGACCTTCGAGTGGTATCCGGGGGTACAGATCCATCACTCGCGCGACCTCGTGAACTGGCGCCTCGCAGGCCGTCCCCTCAACCGCGCCTCGCAGCTGGACATGCGCGGCGATCCGGACAGCTGCGGCATCTGGGCTCCCTGCCTCACCTATGCGGACGGCCTGTTCTGGCTGATCTACACGGACGTGAAGCGCAAGAGCGGAGCATTCAAGGACTGCCACAACTATCTCGTCACCTCCCCGACCATCGAGGGGCCGTGGTCCGATCCGGTCTATCTCAACTCCTCGGGTTTCGACCCCTCCCTCTTTCATGACGACGACGGTCGCAAGTGGCACGTCAACCTGGTCTGGGATCATCGCGGACGCCCGTCTCGTTTCGGCGGCATCCTCCTCCAAGAATACGATGCGGCCGAGAAGAAGCTTGTCGGCCCGATCACCAACATCTTCCGCGGCTCGCCGCTGGGCCTCTCGGAAGGGCCGCATCTCTACAAACGAAACGGCTGGTATTATCTCGTGGTCGCTGAAGGCGGCACGGGTTATTCCCACGCCGTGACCATGGCCCGATCGCGCCATATCGCCGGCCCCTACGAATTGCACCCGGACACCCATGTCGTCACGTCGCGCTTCCATCCGGATGCCACGCTGCAGCGCGGTGGCCATGGCGATTTCGTCGAGACGCCTGACGGCGATACCTACATGGTGCATCTCTGCAGCCGACCGCTGCCCGGCCTCTATCGATCCGTGCTCGGCCGCGAGACGGCGATCCAGAAGTGCGTGTGGGGCGAGGACGGCTGGCTAAGGCTGGAGGGGGACAGGTACGTCCCGCAGGACCAGGTGCCGGCGCCGGCCCTTCCTCCGCACCCCTTCCCCGCGGAACCGGAGCGTTATGAATTCGCTCCGGACACCGGCCTGCCCTCGGCGTTTCAGTGGCTGAGAACGCCTTATCCGGAACGACTGTTTTCGCTGTCGGACCGCCCCGGTCACCTTCGCCTGTTCGGCCGCGAATCCGTCGGGTCCTGGTTCGAACAGTCCCTCGTCGCCCGTCGCCAGACGCATTTCGATTACGATGCCGAAACGGAGGTCGATTGCGATCCGACCTCCTATCTGCAGATGGCGGGGCTGATCGCCTACTATAACCGCTTCGCCTACCATTATCTCTGCGTCAGTCATGACGAAAAAGCCGGACGGTCGCTGCAAATCTTCTACTGCAACGGCCAGTGGCCGAACGGGATGACCATGCTTGGGCTTGCCGAGCCGATCCCCGTTCCGGACGGTCCGGTCCGCATGCGCGTCGAAGTACGGGGAGCGGCTCTGCGCTTCTTCTACTGGAAGGACGGCGCATGGACCCGTATCGGGCCGGTGCTCGACAACTCCGTGCTTTCCGACGAAAGCGGCGAAGGCGAACAGAGCAAGATCACCGGCTCCTTCGTCGGCATCGGCAACTTTACCGGCGCTTTCGTCGGCATGGCGGCGCACGATCTCGGCGGCCTCGCGATGCCGGCGGACTTTTCGCACTTCATCTACAAGAACCTTCCCCAGGACTGACCCATGGCCGCGCTCGAATACCGCAACATCAGAAAGACATTCGGAGCCATCGATGTCATTCCAGACGTTTCCCTGCATATCCCGGACGGATCGTTCACCGTCTTCGTCGGGCCATCCGGCTGCGGAAAATCGACGCTCCTTCGGCTGACGGCGGGGCTGGAGGAAACGACCGACGGCCATCTCTTCATCGACGGCCGCGACGTGACCGACGATCGGCCGACGGAGCGCGGCATCGCCATGGTCTTCCAGTCCTACGCGCTTTATCCGCACATGGACGTGGAAGGAAATATCGGCTTCGCGCTGAAGATGGCAAAGGTGCCGAATTCCGAGATCAAGCGCAAAGTCGCGGCCGCCGCCGACGTGCTGCAACTGACCCCTCTGTTGAAGCGCAAACCGGCGGAGCTTTCCGGCGGCCAGCGCCAGCGCGTCGCCATCGGCCGGGCGATCGTGCGCGAACCGAAGGTTTTCCTGTTCGATGAGCCGCTTTCGAACCTCGACGCCGCCCTGCGCACCCAGATGCGCGTCGAGCTCGCCCAGCTTCACCAGCGTCTGGGCGCGACAATGATCTATGTGACGCACGACCAGGTGGAAGCCATGACGCTTGCCGACCAGATCGTCGTGCTCAACAAGGGCCGCATCGAACAGGTCGGCGCACCGATCGACCTCTACAATCGCCCGCAGACCCTGTTCGTCGCCGGTTTCATCGGCTCGCCGAAAATGAACTTGTTTACCGGCGAAGTGGCGGAGGCCGCGGGAGCGCATACGCTCGGCGTCAGACCCGAGCATATAACCGTGAGCAGGGAGAGCGGCGCGTTGCAGGGCCAGGTCCAGTTCACCGAGCGTCTTGGAAGCGACACGTTTCTACATGTCCTGGTGGAGCGCCTCGGAACCGTGATCGCGCGAACCATAGGAGACGCGAACTTGTCTGCGGGGGAGCGGGTCTGGTTGTCCTATGAACCTGCCTTGACCCATCTTTTCGACGGCAGCGGCCATCGCATCTCGGTCTAGGTTCGATCGATCCTCCGACCCGCTCGGCGACGTGCCGAGCGGGCCGGAGGATCAACTCAGTCGCCTTGGATATGTTCGGGAATATCGCCAATTTCGGCCATCTTGGCGTCGAGTTTGGCGCGCATTTCGCTGAAAACGGCTGCGTAGGCCGTGTCATCCGCGACATTCCTCAGCTCATGCGGATCCTCCGCGCAGTCGAATAGCTCCCATTCCGGCGGTGCACCGTTGGGTCGCGCTCCCGGCTGCCCGAGATCGTCATTGTACCAGTAGATGAGCTTGTAGCGTGCATCCCGCACCCCGTAATGCGCCCAGGCGCCGTGGATTGCGTCGTTGTGCATCCAATAGCGGTGGTACACCAATTGCTGCCAGTCGGCCGGCGTCCGTTTCTCCAGAACGGGCCGCATCGACCGCCCCTGCATGAAGGAAGGCGTCTGCACTCCTGCATAATCCAGGAAGGTCGGGGCAAAATCGACATTGCAGGCCAGATCGCTGCTGGTCGTACCCGCCGGGATCGCCGCGGGGTAACGCGCCAGGAACGGCATCTGCAGGCTTTCCTCGTACATGAACCGCTTGTCGAACCAGCCATGCTCGCCGAGGAAAAAGCCCTGGTCCGACGTATAGATAACCAGGGTGTTTTCGGTCAGGCCTTTTTCGTCGAGGTAGTCGAGCAGTCGGCCGACATTATCGTCGATCGACTGGACCGTGCGGAGATAGCGTTTCATATAACGCTGGTATTTGAACTCGGCGAAAACCTGCGGGTCGGTGAAGGTGTAGTTCCGGCCGGTTGAGGCGCACACCACCGTGATGCTCTCGCCGTCCCTGAGTTCCGGTACGCGGCGATAAGGGATCTGATCCAGCATCAGCTCCCCGGCGATGGTGGCCGGCCCTTCCGGCTGCACCAGCCCGAGATCTTCCCAGTTGAGATCGGAACGGACCCGCATGCGGGCGGCCGCCGCGGCCGCCGCGCGATTGGAATAATCGTCGTTGAACGTCGATGGCAGCGGAAGATCTTCGTCGGCCCACAGGTGATCGTGTTTGGGATGAGGAATGAAATTACGGTGCGGCGCCTTGTGATGGCACATCAGAAAGAAGGGACGGCCGTCGACTTGCTCGATGAAATCGATGGATTTGTCGGTGATGATGTCGGTGACATAGCCCGCAATTCGGCGCCGGCCGTCGCGGTCGATGAACGCCGGGTCCCAATAGTCGCCCTGGCCCGGAACGACAGCCCAGTCATCGAAGCCTCTTGGTTCGTGGAGAGGCCCTTCACCCAGATGCCATTTGCCGAAGATGCCGGTGCGGTAGCCTGCCGCCTTCAGGAGCTTGGCGACGTTCGGAATACGGTTGTTCATATGCGTCACGAGCGTGGTGACGCCGTTGACGTGGTTATGCGTGCCGGTCAGGATCGCGGCCCTCGAAGGGGTACAGATCGAATTCGTCACATAGGTCGCATCATGCCTCATCCCCTCCGCCGCCAGGCGGTCGAGATTGGGGGTGTGGTTGAGACCTGCGCCATAGGCGGAGATTGCCCGCGCGGCATGGTCATCCGCCATGATGAAAATGATGTTGGGTCGCAAATATCCCTCCCTCGCATGCAGGCGGCAGAGACAGGCAGGCGACCACAGCCCCCGAACTCTCAGCGCCTCGGCAAGGATACAGCGTCCGACCATGCGGAAATAATGCAATTTCAAAAGGGAGCGATGCTTAAAACTGATCGCTATCCATCGCGCTTTTCGGCTTTCGGCTGGTTCTCGATCTGGAAGCGTTCCTTGCAAAGGGCAACCAGCTCGCGCACCGGTCCCCAGTCTTCGAGCTCCTGGCGATAGATAACCCCGGTCCGCGTATGCCTGTAATTGAGATTGACCGGCACCGGCACGACCCGCGGGCAGGAGGTCGCCAGGACGGCCGCGTCGGGCAACAGGCAGAGGCAATCGCTGCGCTGAAGGATGGACAGTGTCGAATTCAGGCTCTCGCAACTCAACCGGATATCCGGCTCCCGTCCCAGCCGTTCGAAAAGCCCGTGCTGAGTGGTTGCCTGATAGATCGGAAGCTCCGAATAGACGAGCCAGGGATAATCGAGCAGACGCTCCGTCGGAACTGCGCCGGCCGCGTCGAGCGCGGCGAAGATCGGATGGTCCTCGCGCGCCATGACGTTGTTGATCACATTGGTCAGGGGAAGTGCGACAAGGCGGAAGTCTTGCGGATCATCGATCGTCATTCCGGTGAACAGCATGTCGAGGCGCCCCTCCAGGAGATCTGTCAGCGAGGCTGCGTAACGGCTGTTTCTGAGTTCGAACACGATTTTGGGGAACCGCCGCTGCATGCTGACAAACAGCTCCGGCAGGATCGCCGGACGCCACATCGGTCCGGCTCCGATCCGCAGATAGGCCTTGCCGATTGCCCTGTCGGACATGAGTTCCTGTTCGGCGACCTCCCAGTGACGCATCATCCGCAGCGATTCCGACAGCACCCTTTCGCCAAAAAGCGTCGGCCGGACGCCGCGTGCGTGCCGCTCGAGGAGCGGCCGCCCGAAATGCGTCTCGAGCTGGGCCAGAGACCGAGACAGAGCGGGCTGCGTGACGTTCAGCCGTTCGGCCGCGCGGCGGAGGCTGCCCTCCTCCACGATCGCCTGAAGACGGAAAAGATGGGTAATCTGATCCAGCATGGCAGTGATAAACTCGATTTATCGGTCGCGCTGTTAATTGCATTTTTCGCGTATTGCCTCAACTGGTATGACTCCGGGCTGCCGTCTGGCAGGGGTCTTATTCGCTATATGCAGCCTGTTTTGCCGGGGAGTAAGGCAAGTCAGGCTCTCGGGAGGAGAGCATGCGAAACCGAATCATTTTGTCCGCCTTGTCGGCGGCTTTCCTGGCTATGTCGCCGGCCGCCAGAGCAGAGGTCGGAAACAATGCCCAGACACTGGCAATCGCCGCCATTCTGGATAACGACACATTCGATCGCGCCGGGCTTTCCATCGGTCATCGCGCCCAATACTGGATGCCGGTCTTCGACACGCTGCTCTACACGGCACCGGACGGCAAGACGATGCCGAACCTTGCCAAGGAGTGGAGCTTCAACGGGGACGGGACGGAGCTGACGCTCAAGCTGCGAGAGGGCGTTAAGTTCACCGACGGCACGCCTTTCAACGCGGAAGCGGTAAAGGCCAATCTGGAATATCTGCGCGACGGCGTCGGACAGAACACGTGGATGGCCGGGGCCATCAAAAATGTCGAGATCGTAGGCCCGGCCGAGTTGAAGCTGCATCTGAAGGAGCCCGATCCCGGCATGCTCTTCAACCTGGCGACCGTCGGTGGCGCGATGGCAAGCCCGGCCACGCTCGGCAAGCCGGATTCCAAGACGCTTCCGATCGGCTCCGGTCCCTATATCTACGACACGGAGCGCTCGGTGACCGGGCGGCAATACGTCTACAAGCGCAATCCGGACTATTGGAACGCCGCCGCGTTTCCGTTCGACACCATGACGATCACGCCGATCAACGATCTCAGCGCGCGCATGAATGCCCTGAAGTCCGGCCAGGTGGATGCCGCCGCGGGCGAAGGGCAGGTCGTGACCGAGGCCGAGGCCAGCAAACTGACCGTTTCCAGGTTGCCGGTAGACTGGCTGGGCCTGTTTCTCTCCGACCGCGACGGGAAAATGGTAAAAGCGCTTTCCGACGTCCGCGTCCGACGCGCGCTCAATATGGCGTTCGATGAAAAAGCCATCCTGAAGTTCGTGGCGCGAGGTTATGGCGAGGTCACGGATCAACCTTTCGTCCCACCAAGCGAAGCCTTCGATCCATCGCTTGACGGCACCTACCAATACGACCCAAAGGCTGCCCGCGCATTGCTCGCCGAAGCAGGTTATCCGAACGGCTTCAGCGTCACGATGCCGGATATCGGCACCCTCGCCTCCTACACGCCGATCATAACGCAGCAGCTCAAGGACGTCGGCGTCACCGTCAACTGGGTGAAAGTCCCGCCGAATGTCACGATCGCCGAATTGCTGTCGGGCAAATACCCGATGTTCCTCTTCCGCCTGGGCAGCCAGTCGCCCTGGGCCGACTTCAACAAGTTCGCCTTCGCCAACTCCCCCTGGAATACCTCCAAGGCAAAGGACGAGAAGCTGGAGGCGCTGCTGAAGACCGCCCAGTATGCGCCTCCCGGCAAGGATCAGAACGCCGCGATGCAGGCGGCCAATCGATACATGGTCGAAAATGCCTTCTTTGCGCCGTGGTTCCGCATCGACGGCATCTACATTTCCAACGCCGAGGTGAAGGTCCAGATGCAGGCGCAGAATATCGTGCCGTGGCCGCGCGACTTTGCACCCGCCAAGTGAGTTCGGATCCCGATGATACGGTATCTTCTGAAACGGATCGCTTCGGGCCTCGCGTTGCTCTGCCTGGTTTCGACCCTGACCTTCATGATGGTCTTCGGCGCCACGGAGAATGTTGCGCGCAACATCCTGGGTGAGAATGCGACTGCCGACCAGGTGAAGGCGTTGAACAGCCGGCTGGGGCTCGACCGACCGCTGCCTGTCCAATTCGGCGACTGGGTGAGCCACGCCGTGCGCGGGGATCTCGGCCCATCATGGACGATGAGCGAGAGCGTCACCTCGGCCCTCGCGAGCCGGTTGCCCGTCACCTTGTCGATGGTGACGATCGCCGTGGCGATGATGGCTTTCGTTTCGGCGATGCTCGGCATCGCCGCGGCGGTCCGCGGCGGCTGGGCCGACCGCGCGATCCAGATCGTCAGCGTCGCCGGTTTCGCCATGCCGAATTTCTGGCTTGGCCTGCTGCTCGTCCTCACCTTCTCGGTCGAGCTCGGCTGGCTGCCGGCGACGGGTTATGTTTCGTTCAGCGCCTCGCCATCAGCCTGGGCCGCGTCCCTGGTGCTTCCCGTCGCAGCGCTTGTGCTTTCGGGCATCGCCTCCGCCTCCCAGCAGGTCCGCGGCGCCGTCATCGATGCGCTGCGGCAGGATTATGTGCGCACCCTGCGCGCCCGTGGCGTCAACCCCCGTTCGGTTCTCTATCGCCATGCGCTGCGCAATGCCATGCCGGCGGCTCTGACAGTGCTTTCGGTACAGTTCATCGCCCTTCTCGGCGGCGCTGCCGTCATCGAGCGGGTCTTCGCGATCCCGGGCATGGGATCGCTGACGGTGTCGGCCGCCTTGATCGGCGACGTTCCCGTACTGATGGGAGTGGTTGTGACGCTCATCATCGTGGTCGTGATCGTGAACATACTGATCGATTTCCTCAACGCCTGGGCCAATCCGAAAGTGAGGATGTCATGAGCGATATCAACACGGCCCAGGGTCCAATCCAGGCTGCGCCGCAGCGTCGCCATTTCGTCCGCTCGGTGCTCACCAACCCGACCGGCCTCGTCGCTTCGCTGGTGCTTCTGATCGTCATCGCCTCGGCGATCTTCGCTCCCCTTCTGGCGCCCAACGACCCGTCCGCCGTCCAGATATTCAAGGTCAACGCTCCGGCCGGCGAGGGCTATCTTTTCGGCGGCGACGGCTCGGGCCGCGACATATGGAGCCGGCTGGTCTACGGAGGCCGCAACACGTTCCTCGGTGCCCTGATCACGGTCGTCATCGCTGCGTCCATCGGAGTGACGGCCGGGCTGTTTGCCGGCTTCTACGGCAGGAAGCTCGACCTGGTCGCGCGCTGGATCTCCGACGGCATCATGGCGCTGCCGGCGCTGATCGTGCTGCTCGCCTTCTATCAGGCACTGGGTGCCTCTATCTATCTATCGATGGCCGTTTTCGGGGTGATGTTGTCGCCGGGCTTTTTCCGGCTCACCCGCAATCTCGTCAACGGCGTCAAACACGAGCTCTATATAGACGCCGCACGGGTCTCGGGCCTCAGCGATCTCAGGATCATCACGAAGCACATCCTGCTCTCGGTAAGGGCGCCCGTGGTCATCCAGACGTCCATCGTCGCGGGCATCGCCATCGTCGTCCAGTCGGGCCTCGAGTTTCTCGGGCTCGGCGATCCCAGCACGCCCACCTGGGGCGGAATGCTGCAGGATGCCTTCTCCAACATCTATGTCTCGCCCCGGGCGATCCTCTGGCCGGGACTGGCGATCACGGCGACGGTGGCTTCGCTGGTGCTGCTTGCCAACGCCATCCGCGACCGCATGCAGCAGAGCGGCATTCAGGTGAGAGCGCCGAAGATCGCGCCCCTGGCGGCGAGCGGCCCGCAGCCTTTCCCCGGATCCGACGCGCTCCTCGACGTGCGGGATCTCGTCGTCGCCTATCCTGCCAATGATGGCTGGCGCGAAGTCGTCAAGGGCGTCAGCCTCAGTCTCAAGCGTGGCGAGGTGCTTGGGCTTGTCGGCGAAAGCGGCTCGGGCAAAAGCCAGACGGCCTTTGCCATTCTCGGGCTTTTGTCCCCCGGCGGCCGCGTACTTTCCGGGGCCATCCGGTTCGACGGCGTCGATCTTGCGAGATCTTCCGAAAATGACATCCAGGCCCTTCGCGGCAAACGCATCGCCTATGTGCCGCAGGAGCCCATGGCCAATCTCGATCCGGCGTTCCGGATCGGCTTCCAACTCGTAGAGCCGATGATGACGGTGCTGGGGATTTCGCGGGCGGAGGCGACAAGGCGGGCCCTGAAACTGCTCGCCCGGGTGAAGCTGCCGGATCCGGAACGGGTTTTTCGCGCCTATCCGCACGAGATTTCGGGCGGCATGGCCCAGCGCGTCCTCATCGCCGGTGCGGTCGCCTGCAGCCCCGACCTGCTGATCGCCGACGAACCGACGACGGCGCTCGACGTAACCGTGCAGGCGGAAGTGCTCGATCTTCTCCGCGACCTGCAGAAGGAGTTCAATATGGCGGTCATCCTGGTAACCCACAATTTCGGCGTCGTGGCGGATAGCTGCGATCGGGTTGCCGTCATGAAGGACGGCAGGATCGTCGAGACCAATACCGCGACGGATCTGTTCGGCGCTCCTCAACACGATTACACCCGAATGCTTCTCGACTCGGTCCTCGAAGACGGCCAGACCCGCACGTATCGGCCACCGATTGTGCGAGGGCTGCAGGCATGAACGACCTGAATCTCGTCGATTGCCGCAACGTCAACGTTCATTTCGGCGCCCATCACGTCCTGAAAAACGTCAATCTCACCATCCGCCCCGGAGAAACAGTCGGCCTGGTGGGCGAAAGCGGATCAGGCAAGACGACACTCGGGCGCGCCATTCTCGGCATCGGCCCGGTCAGTTCCGGCAAGATCCTGTTCGACGGGGAGAATATCGCCGGAATGTCGCCCCGCGTACGCAAAAGCCAGGCGGCAATCCAGGCTGTCTTCCAGGACCCCTACAGCTCGCTCAACCCGTCGATGACGATCGAAGACATCCTGACCGAGCCGATCGTCGCGCGCCGGCTGGCCTCGCGGGCGGATGCATCCCGGCAGATCCGCAAGCTGCTCGAACAGGTCGCGCTTCCGAGCGACGCGGCGGAACGGTTTCCGCGCGAGTTTTCCGGCGGCCAGCGCCAGCGGATTGCCATTGCCCGCGCGCTGGCGCTGTCTCCGCGTCTCATCGTCTGCGACGAGCCCGTCTCCGCGCTCGACCTTTCCACCCAGGCCCGGGTCATGGACCTGTTCATCGAGATCCAGGAACGGACGGGCGTCGCCTATCTTTTCGTTTCCCACGATCTGGCTGCGGTGCGTCACATCTCGCATCGCGTAGCGGTGATGCGTTTCGGCGAGATCGTCGAATTCGGCGAATGCGATCAGGTGACCGCCCGCCCCGAACACGACTACACGAAACGCCTGCTTCTCGCCGCCCCGGTTGCCGATCCCGCAAGGCAGGCCGAACGGCGCGCCGCGTTTCGGGCACTTGAGGGAACGATGTGAACCATGCGCGCCATCGTCCTGATGTTCGACAGCCTCAATCGCCGCCTTCTTCCACCCTATGGCGACCGGAGCGCCCATGCGCCGAATTTCGCCCGGCTGGCGCAGAAAACCGTCACCTTCGACCGCTGTTATGCCGGCTCCATGCCATGCATGCCGGCGCGGCGCGAGATGCACACCGGTCGCTACAATTTTCTTCATCGGTCGTGGTCGCCGATCGAGCCGTTTGACGACAGCGTGCCGGAACTGCTGAGGAACGCCGGCATCTACACGCATCTGGTCACGGATCACCAGCACTACTGGGAGGATGGCGGGGCCACCTATCACACGCGCTTTTCCTCGCACGAATTTTTCCGCGGCCAGGAAGGCGATCTCTGGAAAGGCGTGGTCGAAGGTGTCGACCGCAGGCGCCTCAACGACTTCGCCTATCAGATGAGGCGTCAGGACCCGGTCAATCGGACCTTTCTGGGAAACGAGCGTGACCATCCGCAGACACGCACCTTCGATGCCGGGCTGGAATTCATTGAGAGCAATGCCGGCCAGGACGAGTGGATGCTGCAGATCGAAACCTTCGATCCGCACGAGCCCTTTTTCAGCTATGCCGAATACCATGCGCTCTACCCCGATAGCGGCGAGAATTTCGACTGGCCGCCTTATGACCGGGTGACCGAGGCGGAAGAACGCGTCCTCCAGGCGCGGCACCGCTATCTGGCGCTGCTTTCGATGTGCGACCGCAATCTCGGCCGGCTGCTCGACATGATGGACGAAAAGAACATGTGGGACGATACGATGCTGATCGTCTGCACGGACCATGGTTATATGCTCGGCGAGAAGGGCTGGTGGGGAAAATCCGTCATGCCGTGGTACGACGAGACCATCCACACCCCGTTCTTCGTGTGGGATCCCCGCGTCAGGGCCGCCGGCGAACGGCGTTCGGCGCTTGTTCAGACCATCGACATCGCGCCGAGCCTGCTCGATCTCTTCGGCCTCCCGCCGACGCCGGACATGCAGGGAAAACCGCTTCTCGAAACGGTCAGAAGCGATGTTCCTGTGCGGACGGCCGGATTGTTCGGAAGTTTCGGCGGGCATGTCTGCGTCACCGACGGGCGATATGTCTACATGCGGTGTTGCGCCGACGAGAACAATGGGCCGCTCTACGAATATACGCTGATGCCGACCCATATGCGCGCGCGCTTCTCCCCGGAGGAACTGTCGAAGACGGAGCTCGCACCGCCGTTTTCATTTACCAAGGGGGTTCCGGTCCTGCGCATGCCGGGCTGGACGATCCGCGGACCCTGGGCTTTCGGAACCCTGCTCTACGACCTCGAAACGGATCCCGAGCAGAAAACGCCGCTCCGAGACGACGCGATCGAGCGACGGATGGCCACGCTTCTCGTGGAGCTGATGCGCGCGTCAGACGCCCCCCCGGATCAGTTCGAGCGGCTGGGCCTTCCGGAAACGGAACCGGTACGGGACGAGCACCTGCTTATCGAAAGACAACGGGCACAGGTCGTTTCCGGTCAACGCATCGTGGCGCAGGCGAGCGATTTCGCAAAGGGCGCGCGGGTGGCGAATGTCCCAATCGCTGAGCTCATGGCAGACGACACGGCGCGCGCGATCCTCACGTCGGCGATCCCCAGTCTTGGAGAAAAGCCGTTGCCTCCTCCCCTGGCTGCCAAGACGCTGGTGCAGGCAGCGAGCGTCTGGCCGGAACTCGACCGGCAAAAACTCGAGGCGCTCGAGCGCGCGCTCACCGAACTGGCCTGACCCGAGAGATCGATGCTATCTACACCCGATGAGCCTGCCGTTCGGGACGGTCGTCCCCAATCCGCCGGCAGCCGTCGACGACGCCGAACTGACCGAAGCGATCTCCGACCTGACGGCGCGCGAAGCCCGTTTCGTTGGGATCAACTGGTCATTCACGCCAGTGCTGGATATCCCGGAGCACCGGACGCGCGGTTCTGACAAATCCGGCGTGGGATGACAACAAGGCCGCTTCGGCAAATTACGGCGGTAATTCGCCTGGTGTCGCCGCGCGATCAAAGGCCGTGATCGTCTCGGGACATGGCGTCATAGGCAACCCGGAAGCCTGTATTGCTCGAGGCGCTGTCTGGGGAAAGCCCCATCCGGGCGGCGATCCGGTACCGGTAGCAATAGCTTTTGTGGCAGAGAAACGACCCCCCTTTCAGCACCTTGTCCGAAAAGCGCTTCGCGTTCTCGTTGCGGACCTTGGCCTGCTTCGAAAGTGAGCGCACCTTGAACGGATCGGCGGTCCATTCCCACACATTGCCGGCGAGATTGTAGAAACCGGCCTCGTTCGGGGCGAAACTGCGCACCGGTGCGGTGCCGAAATATCCGTCCTGCAAGGTATTGGTGTCGGGAAAGCGGCCCTGCCAGATATTGCAGAAGACCGCGTCGTCGGTCGGCTCGTCCTCGCCCCAGGGATATCGCCGCCGGCGATTGCCTCCCCGCGCCGCATGCTCCCACTCGGCCTCCGTCGGAAGGCGACCGCCAACCCACTGCGCGAATGCGACGGCGTCGTTCCAAGATATCTGGGTGACGGGGTGGTCGAGCCGATCGTCAATTGAACTGCCGGGGCCTTCAGGCTGCCGCCAGGTGGCGTCGTCAATGCGTGTCCACCATGGGGTTTCGATGACACTGCGTCTTGCAAGGCGTGGGTCGGCGACGAGCGGTGCAAATACGGCGGAAGAGCCGAACCGCTCCGATTCCGTCACGTGGCCTGTCGCTTCCACAAATTCGGCGAACCGGCGGACGGTAACCGTTTCGGTCTCGAGATAAAAATCCTGCAGCGAGACCTTTCGCGCCGGCCCCTCGCCATCGGCGGAGATCACCGGATCATCCGTGCCGACGAATGTCTCGCCGCCCTTGACGGCAACCATTTCCCCCCGGGCGCCGCTGGAGATCGTGCCTGCCGGCCCAACAGGCAAGCCCTGCCCCATTTCGCGTCTCGATCCTGAACAGCACCCACTCATTGCGTCTTCCCGACATCCTTGATCTGGCTGATTTTAGGCCATCACACGATCGGTTCGCAAGAAATAGTGCCCAGACTTGGAGGAAGTTTTCTTCGCGAACCAGCTCCAGCAGTCTTCAAACGCGACCGCCTCGCGACCGCGATCTGGCGCTCGACCTGCAGATTCCGGCGATGTGGAACCAAAGTTTGGAGCAGGATTTATATGCGAACGAAATGTGAGCTTCGTAGGTAGTGACATGCGTATCATCGACGATTGGCTGGACGACTGGATGTCGGAGCGAAAGAACATCATGGCCGACGACATCGCGTCGCTGGGTGCACGGCTGCGGGAATCGGCAATTTCGGAAGGGTACAGTCTGGGCAAGCTTCGCGATGCCAGTGACGGAGACGTAGACCGGTTTGTGAGGCGCGTCGTGGTTTCGCGCATGATTTCCGAATCTTCCATTGCCCCTCTGCAGCCTCCGCCCCAGGCATTCTACATAGGCCCGTCCCATCCTGAGCACCACGCCATCCCTTGATAAAGGGAAGGTGAACGATGCGCAGGCCGGTGCCGGGGAGACGGATGGGCTTCGCCGAGCGTCCCGACGATGCTCATTAACCCTTAATTAAGCATCTACTTGCGGAACCGAGGCGATATGCCATGCTGCCGACAGATGGGAGATCAGTCCATGAGTCCATACGATCCCACACTAGACGACGCCTATGATCCGCCGGCCATCAACCGCTTCAAGATCGAAGCCGCCATGCTGGAGATGATCGAACATCTCCAACAGGAAGGATTAAGTCAGGCGGAAATAGCCCTGACGCTCGCGGATGCCGCGGAAGATTACGTGATCCGCCTGGCAAATCTGTCCGGAACGGAAAATTCTGAAGACAAGAGCACCTCGCCGCTTCGGCATTGAGTTCCGCCGGTCCCATTTTCGGCCCCGAACGATGTGATCCGCCCCGTTGGGCCAATGCCTGCCAAGGCTCCAGACAAATTCTCCCCTCGCCCCTCTTCATCATCCGGAACCTTTTGCCCCTGTTCGCGATTGAAAGAAGACCAATCCGCCGAGTGCGGAAAGGCGATACGCCGGGAGGATAACTTGAACGCGAGCATTTCGGCTGCGCTACGCGCCGTGCCATCTGAAGCTAAGGAAGGCTTTCTCGACTTGCGGGCCAACTGGCCTTTGCTGTCACTGGGCATGATGGCTGCCGCAGGCGGAATTGCGTTCCTGAACTACGAGCTTAGCGGCTTCCTCTGGTCGTTGGCGCTCACTTTGGGGATCGTCCTGTTCTGCGCCCTGACATTGATTGGCGCCATTGTGAGCTGGCTGTTCTTCACGGGCCTGACATGGAGGAGTTCGGAGGCGCGTCACCCGCGGCGGCGGATCCGCCGGCTGGCTGACGATGACATACCGAAGCGGTTCTGGTTCTTTGGACTTCTGATCACGCTGGCCTGGATGATTCCGCTATATGCGGTGGTCATAGGCGTGGTTGCAGCTTTGTCCTGACAGAGGCCGTTCCGTTAAACGCTTCAGGTCTCCCATGCTCCCTGACGAGTGGGCTTGATCCAATCCCGGTCGCCGGAACGCGGTATCTCGAACGACTACGGCGCGCGGTTGGAACAAACGTCACTCGGCCGTTGTTCGTTGTCATCCGAAATCGGGAGGCTACGATATGAAACTTCTTCTCATCACGGCGGCCGTCATCTCACTGTCGGCGAACCTGGCGTCCGCACAGGAAAATCCCGGCGGGCCGCCAAACCCACCCCCGAAGGCCGAGCAGGACCGCCCACCAACTGCCCCCGCGCCTGGCCCTCGTGAACGCAGCGCGGACAGGGACGGCGACGAATGGCAGATGCGTTCCATGGCGGACCGGCCGCCGCGGGAGCGGGGAGCACGTTTCCGCATCGAGAACGGCCGAACCACGATCGACCTACGCTGTGCTGACGGCGAGCCGACGAAGGATTGCGCCGACCTTCTCATACAGGTGCTGGAGCGGTTGGAGCGACGCACGTCTTCGGAAGATTCCGACTCGCGCGACGATTACGGCCGGGATCGCTCGCGGGATCGCTGAAGCCGGCTCGTCAACGGAACGAGTTGGTGCCTTCTGACGAACCGCCAAAAAGGGTCAGGCGTTCAAACAGGAACGCGCCTTTAGCTGAAGGCCAGATGAATACAGACTTCAGGGGCGGTTCACTGACACTGCTGCAATCTTCAGCGTGTGCACTCTGGAGGAAACCGATGCGCAGAATAACAATCTTGGCGGCCAGTTTGGTCGCAGCTTGCCTCTTCGGAGGCGCCGCAAATGCCATGCCTATTGGAGACATTGCCGTCCCGGCGAAGCCATCCGCGGAAAATGTCGATTGGGCCTGCGGCCGGGGTTATCACCTGAATCAGTGGGGTAACTGCCGTCCCAACCGCTGGGCGCCCCCGCCGCCGCGCTACGGCTATAGGTGGGATCGTCGCGACCGGTGGGACGACCGAGGACCACCTCGCCGGGAATGGCGAGATCATCGCGACTGGCGCGACCGCCGAGACTGGCGCTGACGATATGGAAAGCCCTTCTGCCTGCAGAGGGGCTTTTCCTTCGGTGCAATCCAGAACGCTGCGCCATCGGCTCGATCGTCATGAGCCAAGCGCTGCCGGACGGCCGCCCCTCGGGAAAACTCGATAAAAGTCCCTCATCCTCCGTTGTTTGACCGCGATGCCTGCCCGAGCCGAACTTTAGACATCCCTCACGAACATTTACGAGCCAAGCGCGTTATGTAGTTCGGAGGAGATAGTCATGAAGAACAATACCACTCGGCAAGTCAGAATTCCCGGGCCTCGCGATCACGACGTCGCCGAACACTGTCAGAAGAACGGGATGAGGCCGGAAGACGAGAAGAAGATGCTAAGACTGCTGGGAAAACACGCGCCTGTGCACGAGATCCACTCGAACTCCCCGCCCCGACCGCCGCGTTTCCGTTAAGCGGCGACACGATTGCGAAGGTGAGCCCTGTCCATTGTCCACTTGCCGACGCGACCTGGCTACAACCCCATTCCCGCCGATCGCGTCCGGTGCACCCCTTTCGGAACAAAGGCGAAGTTTTCAGCGATACCCAAAAGGTCTGCGGCCAGATGCAGGGTCGAAAGCCACATCTCGGTCCCCTGCAGGCTTCCTGACTGACCATCGGCGAAAGCGAAGCCTCTTTTGGCCTGCCAGCGATCCTGCAAATGCAGAATGATGTCTTCAGCCACGGTTTCCGCATTGCTGCGCATGAAATCCGTCTGCTTGAGGCAGAGCCAAAGCGGATGGACCGTATCGAGAAGATTGCAGGCCGTGTAGGTCGAGCCGGAAAAACCGAGGTTGTTTCGATAGTGCGAAATGACGGAGTTGATGGCTGCCTCAGGAAAAGGGACAGGGATGCCGAACTGGGCATGCGCTCCCCGCGTGAGGCGATAGAAGCCGTTGACCGGCTGCAGGAACCCCTGTTCCGTGGTCGGCTTTCCCCACAAGCCGGTCGAACGATCGACACGGGTGGTCAGCCAGCCAAAAAGGATTTCTTTCCCCCTGCCGCTCTGGAAATAGCGGGCGTTGAAATACAGCGCAGTGGCAATCGCATCCACCCTATCGCCGCACCACCATGCGCGGGTGTTCCAAGGCAAGTCCTCGAGCCAGTCGCAGAGCGCAACGGCATCCATCTCGACGCCGCGGATGGGTTGGGACGGATGCCCGCCGAGTATCTCCAGCGCATATCCGACCGCGAGCACGTTGTAGAGAGCCGGGGAATCATCGCGGATATTCTTCGCCGGGTCAGGTGGGCGAAACGGATCGGGGAAGAAGCCGGTCGCAGGATCCTGCAGCGCCTGCAGACGATCGATGATGACTTTCGCCTCGGTCCCCAACGGCTGATGCCCAAAACCGGCGGCGATCTCGATGGCATCGCATTCATGCCTGACGCTCATATGCGCCCGCCCGTCAGCGTCCGCCGATATATAGCCGTCCGCTGTCCTATGCCGTTCCAGTACCTCCGGCCACTCGGCTTCCGCCATCCTGCTGATCCGAAGCAACGCGTGTTCCACGTCAGCCCGGCGTGACTTTCCGGCACCTGCCGCTTCCCCGCGGCGGCGCACGACCTTGGCCGGCACGCCGGCCGCAATCGCAAGGTCGGGAATGTCCTTGGTGACAACGGCCCCTGCGGCGATAACCGCGCCCCTGCCGATCGTCACACCATCGAGAATGACTGCATTGGCACCGATCCACACATCATCACAGATCGTGATGCCAAGCGTCTCGTGGGGTTGATCGTTGATGGGGGTATCGGGATCGTCGAAACCGTGGTTGAAACCCACGATCGAGACGAGCGAAGCGATCCGCACACCGTTTCCACATCGGACCTTGCCGGAAATGCATGCATAGGGGTTGACCGAACAATTGGCACCGATCTCCACATCGCCACGGACGAGAGCATGCCCGGCAATCCAGGAACGGTCGCCGACGATCAGGGATGAGGTGAAAACGCGGGCATCCTGCGCGATGTAAGCGGTGGCTGCGATCTGTGCCCCGGCCGACCGAGAAAGCCTTTCCTTAAGTTTCTTCTGGAGGTCGCTTCCAATATCTTCAGGCCCGCGTTCCCAGGTCAGAAATTGGAGCCTCGCTTCCCGATCCGTCTCGGCTTCGGGAATTTCTGGATTTATCTGCATTTCCTCCCTCATCACCTGTCCCGCCGTCCGCCCGCCAGGTTGCAACGCACGGGAGACGGTCACCAACGATATCAGCCGGGAAACTCCCATACTTCCGCATGCCGGAAACGAAAGGACGATGTCATCATACCAATTCCCGTCATTGTCCAACTTGACGAAATACCGCAGACAAGTTTGAGCGTCCAGTTTTAGTTTCAAGCTCGTTTCCGCTGGTAAAACCTTTTCCAGAAACGAGTGGATTTCACTTGCTCATTGAACGGAGCCGAAATTTGTCATACACGTGTGATGAATACGGCGAGACGCGTCGCATCATTGCAGTGGGGATTGAGCGTGACGACCCAGACCAAGGATCGGAACAAAGGACCGGGATCGCTGGTGTCACGGGTAGGCGAAAGCCTTCGGGCGGCAATCGCGAGCGGTCAATATTCACCCGGCGACAAACTCCCCAGCGAGGTCGAGCTGACGGAAGCGCATGGCGTAAGCCGTACCGTGGTTCGGGAAGCGGTCGCCGCGCTGCGTTCGGATGGGCTTGTCGAAGTGAGACAAGGTGCGGGGATCTATGTCCTTAGCCAGGACAATCCGGCTCCATCGAGCCGGAAAATCGACCGGGCGCGCGTCTCATCCGACCTGGAGGTGCTCGAAGTGCGCGCCCCGCTGGAGATCGAGGCTGCCGGTCTGGCAGCGACGCGTCGCTCTCCGGCACAGGAGGAGGCGATCTTCGAGTGTCATCGGCATATTCTGCGCTGTATCGAACAGAATGAATCCATTCGCGAAGCGGATCTCGCGCTGCACTTCGCGATCGCCGATGCCACCAACAACCCGCTGTTCCGGCAACATCTGGAATTTCACGGCACCGCTGTCATTCCGCAATCGAGAGCCACTCCGGCCGAACGGTCCGGAGAGCAGACCGCCTATCGCCGCATGATCCACACGGAGCACGAAGCAATCGTCATGGCGATCTCCGATCGCAACGAAGAGGCGGCACGCAATGCCATGCGCGACCACCTGAGAGGCAGCCAGATACGCTACCGGGACGTGCTCAGGGATTTCAAGGCGTTCTCAAGCTAGACTGTAGCGACCGGCGGCATCGGCGGTCCGGGGCTCTATTCCGCTTCACGTCCCCAGACCTCGATCTGGGTCAGCGCCGGAAACGGCGAAGGGTCGTCGGCCTTGATCAGACTGTGCAATTTGATCCATTCGACCGTCAGCTCACGGACCGGGAAGGATTGCGCCGCACCCGATTTGATCAGGGAAAAGCACGCGCTCTCGCCGTTGGAAAAGGTGATGCTCGCCTTTTCCCACCATGCATCATGCGGAAAGTCCGCCCGCAAATAGAAGACGATTTCATCGATTTTCACCGGCCGGCCGAAATCGAGGGTCAGCGTCGCCTCCGGATCGCGATTGATCCCCCAGCTCGTATAGGGCCAGAAGCCATGATCGTCATTGGCCTTTTCGCCGTCGATGGCGTTACGCGCGGCAAACACTGCCTCGCCGCGTGTCTCCACATTCGCCGACGCATGCGGAAAGACGGAGGAATTGGCGTGGTCATCCCACGGATTGAGAGCCAGATTCCGCCGCAGGGCGATTTCCTCCGGCCGCGCCTTGCGCACGCAGAGCCGGTGAATCCTGCCTTCGAAAGCCCGCGGCGAATAAGGGACGCGCTTGGAGCCAAAGGGCACTCCAAGCGCGTAGGTGTGGCCTCTCATATAGACGACGGCAGGGCTCATCGCATCGTCGAGGGCAAGTACAAGATAACCTGGTTCAGACGCCTCCACGACAACCTGATCGCCTTCGTTATAGATGTCGCGATAAACGAGATATGTCTCGTCCGCCCCCGTCGCCTTGGCGCGAACCTCGCCCGCGACATCTACGACTTTCAGTGTCAGTTCCATTCTCGTCCTCCTCAGACGATCCGTAGTTTCAGGCATGTCCCGGTAAAGGGGATACGCAATCGATAAATTCTTGGGGGCCAGGAGATGCGCAGGCGGGGATCGTCGATGTCGATCGCTTCGACTTCGATTTCGCCGGCTCCTTCGAAATCGATACGGCCGAGGCCTTCGAAACGAAGGCCGTGATCAATGATCGGCTCGACGCAGGTCATCAGCGAAAGCGTGGCCGGCAGGTCGCCGTCATGGATGTCCTCCACCTCGACCTGGCTCCCGCGCCGAAGCGTGACGGTCCGTCGATAGGAGCGCACGCGTGCCTCTGCCGGATAGGCGGACGCAATATCCAGGGACATTTGCGCCTGGTTTTCGGTGAACTCGGCATGGACGGCACGCGCTGCGAAATCCGCGCCGTCAGCCTGACCGACCTCGCCGAATGTCGGGAGATTGTGGAAGCACGACTGCATGGTCCAGATGTCGTATCGCTGCGGAGAAAAGGTCTTGGCCGTATAGGTTTCGACCCCGACATCGATCAGGAAAGGCTTGCCGTCCTTGTAAAGCGTCAGGCTGCCGACATCGTTGTGGTTATGGCTTTCCCCGTTATTGCCGCCCTTGACGGCCAGCGCGAAGCGGTCGTCGCGGGCCACGAACAGGCCAATCCCGGGATAGAAGGCGTCGCCTGCAGCCCTGATTTCCTGAAAGATCTCAGGTGTTACCAGCAGCTCCTTCACGCGATACCAGAGGCTCCACTCCTCCGGCAGATGTTTGTGCTCGGACGACAGGCAGTCGCGGGCGGCGAACGCCGCCAGTACGTCCGACCCGACGGCCTTGCCGAACAGATATTCGCGTACGGTGCAGGGTTCCACGATGGCGGCGGAATCGGAAAAATTGAAATACCGGCGGCCGGCCACATGCATGTTGACGATATATTCCGCCATGTTGCGGATTTTTGGAGCTTTCCAGAGCGGCGCCATGGAAGCCGGGGCAACCTTATCAAGAATGGCCATCGCTCCGGCCATGCAGAGGGCTGCATGGCGATAGTAGACCACCCCCTCTTCGCATGCCCCATCCTCCGCGTAGTCCTTGATGAAGGCATCCAGACCGGAAAGGGCCTTTTCGACGACCCGCCGCCGCAGGCCCTGATCCGTCTTCAGGCTGAAGGTCGACAAAAGGACATTCTGCGTTATCCACGCCGTCCAGTTGTTAATCCGTTCGGCACCGTTGCCCATCCACCAGAAACGCCGACCCAGGTAGGGCGACAGGATGCGGTCCCGGATTTCCGATTCGATGCGCACGACAACCCGGGGGCTGATCTCATCGAGTCGGTCTCGCATGAGCGCAGCCACGGTCGCCAGCAGGGCACCGGTCTCGGCCGCAAACAGATCGATGACCGGTTGCTCCGTATCGGGCAATGCAAATCGCTGCCCGCCCCGTTCGTAAGCGTTATGCGCCGGAAGCTGCCAGCCGCTTTCCTCACAGATCAGAAAGACGCCATCGATAATCGCGTCGATGAAACGTCCGCCGTCCTCAAGGAGTTCGGCGAGAACCAGATCGTTCAGCATCCGCCGTCGCGAAAAATACAGTGATTCAAAGCGTGAGCGATTGCCGTTCAGCGAATATTCCCGATAATCCGATGCCCTGATAACCGACCAGGGCCGGGTGAGCGCCCTTTCCGCATCGAGCATGACCGCGGAACGCATATCGTCCGATACGGCGCGCCACGCGGCGCGGTCCTCAACTGGTGCGCCGGGCATGAAGTCTGCCAGAATCGGCGGCAACGATCCGGCGATCTCGCTGAACATCAACCTTCCTCCATGCGTCGGTCAACGACCTGCAATGTCACCTATCATACGTATTTTGAGATGACCATAAAATTCATATGATTTATCCAGAAATTTGTTTGACCAATGTCGGCGATGTGCTATGCCCTCAGCAGGGAGGCGGAACGCCCGCAGCGTCACGGCTGCCTATAGGCCACAACTGAAGCCCCTTGGGCATCGATTGGAGCGTCTTGCGTCGAGGAGGGAAAGTGTCCATGTCGAATTCCACCGTCGTCGCCAGCGATGCGCCGGCCATACCCCGGCGATCGGCAAAGGTCCTGTCGCGTCGCCGGCGCAAGATACAAAGCGCCTTGGTCGCCTACTCCTTCATCGCGCCGAACTTCCTTGGCTTTGCCGTCTTCACGCTCGGGCCGATCCTGTTCGCTTTCGTCCTGGCGTTCATGCATTGGGACGGTTCCAATGCGATCACCTTTGCCGGCCTCGACAATTTCTGGCGGCTGTTCGAAGACAAGGTCTTCATTGCCGCGTTCTGGAACACGATCATCTATACGGCCGTATCGGTTCCCGCGACGCTTGCCTGCGCGCTCGGCCTGGCGATCCTGCTGAACCAGAAGATTTTCGGGCGCGACTTTTTCCGCACGGCAATGTTCTTCCCCTATGTCGCTTCGCTGGTGGCCGTCGCCGTGGTCTGGAACATGATCTTCAACCCCGAAATGGGGCCGGTGAACATGATCCTCTATACGCTTGGACTGGACCCCAAGGACATGCCGGGCTGGGCCGCCGACCGGCATTGGGCGATGGTGACGGTCATCCTTTTCGGCGTCTGGAAGAGCATGGGTTATTACATGGTCATCTATCTCGCCGGGCTGCAGGGTATCAATTCCGAGCTTTACGAGGCGGCCGATCTCGACGGCGCGAATTCGTGGCAGAAGTTTCTCTATGTGACCGTGCCCCAGCTTGCCCCCACGACCTTCTTCGTTACGGTGATGCTGACGATCCAGTCGTTCAAGGTCTTCGATCAGATCTACATGATCACACAGGGTGGTCCCGGCACCTCAACCCTCGTTCTCGTCTATCACATCTACAATGAAGCCTTCATTTCCTGGGACCTCGGCTATTCCAGCATGATCGCGCTCGTTCTCTTCTTCCTCGTGCTGGCGGTCACGGTCGTCCAGTTCCGCCGACAGAAGGAGGATTGATCCGTGAGGATTGCCGGACGCAAGATCACCGCCAAGAGGGTCGCAATCTACGCGACGGTCATCGTCATCACCGCCGTGATGCTGATGCCTTTCGCCTGGATGCTTTCAGCCTCGCTGAAGCTCAGCCGCGACGTCTTCGTATTCCCGATCGAGTGGATTCCGTCGCAACCGCAATGGCAGAACTACGTGGATATCTGGACGAAGATCCCGCTCGGCCTGTTCATCTACAATACCTCGAAGCTGACCATCATCGTCACACTGCTGCAGTTGCTGACGTCGAGTTTTGCGGCCTATGCCTTTGCCAAGCTCGAGTTTCCCTACAAGAACACGCTCTTCTTAGGCTATATCGCGACCATCGCCATGCCCTGGCAGGTCTACATGGTGCCGCAGTTCCTGCTGATGCGGGAATTCGGCCTGAACAACACCCATCTGGCGCTGATCTGCCTGCAGGCATTCACTGCCTTCGGCGTCTTCCTGATGCGGCAGTTCTACATGTCGATACCGACGGAGCTTTGCGAAGCCGCCCGCATCGACGGCATGAACGAATATCAGATCTGGGCCCGCATCATGCTGCCCCTGTCGAAGCCCGCGCTGTCGACCCTGACCATCTTCACCTTCGTCACAACCTGGAATGATTTCCTGGGGCCGATGATCTATCTCACCAAGACGGAACTGAAGACGATCCAGATCGGCTTGCGCATGTTCATCTCGCAATATTCCGCGGAATACGGGCTGATCATGGCGGCATCTGTCGTCGCGCTCATCCCCGTCCTGATCGTTTTCCTGTCGCTGCAGCGCTTCTTCGTCGAGGGCGTCGCTTCTTCAGGCATCAAGGGTTAAAATCATGAATGCCATTGCGCCGATCGCTCCCTCGCCGATCACGGATGCCGAAATCAAGGCGGCGCTCGATCTCGCCGTCGCGCAGATCCGGCGTAATCTGCCCGCCTTCACCTACACGTCCCAGAACCATTCCAGCGTTGCCAATTTTTATCCCGCCGTCGAGAACACCCAGTGGACTGCCGGGTTCTGGCCGGGGGAAATCTGGCTGGCGTTCGAGCATACGGGCGACAAGGTTTTCCAGCATGCGGCACAAATCCAGGTGCAGGCCTTCCTGCACCGGATAGAGAACCGCATCGAGACCGATCACCACGATATGGGGTTCCTCTATTCGCCCTCCTGCATCGCCGCCTGGAAACTGGTCGGCGACAAGGACGGACGAAGGGCCGCCATTCTGGCCGCTGATCAGCTTATCGAGCGTTTCCAGCCGACCGGCCAGTTCATCCAGGCATGGGGCCGCAAGGGTGTCGCCGACGAATACCGCTATATCATCGACTGCCTGTTGAACCTGCCATTGCTCTATTGGGCAAGCCGCGAGACGGGCGATCCGAAATATCGCGACATCGCCCTTATTCATGCCCGCACGACACTGGCGAACTCGGTAAGGCCGGACAATTCCACCTACCACACATTCTACATGGATCCGGTCACCGGCGCGCCCGTTCGCGGCGCGACGAAGCAGGGTTACAAGGACGACAGTTTCTGGGCGCGGGGCCAGGCCTGGGGCATCGCCGGAATGGCGCTTTCCTACCGCTACGAGCCGATCGAGGAATATCGCAATACCTTCGACCGCCTCCTCGATTTCTATCTGAAGAAGCTGCCGTCCGACCTCGTGCCCTATTGGGACCTTGTGTTCACGGATGGAGACGGCGAACCCCGCGACAGCTCGTCAGCCGCAATCGTCGCCTGCGGCCTGCTCGAAATGGCCGAACTGGTCGAGTCCGATGCTGCCGCGCGTTACCGCGAGCTGGCACGCCGCATGATGAAAAGCCTCGTCGAGCATTACGCGGTGAAGGACCCGGCGATCTCCAACGGCCTCGTCCTGCACGGGACCTATTCCAAGAAATCGCCCTACAACACCTGCCGCGGCGAAGGCGTCGACGAGTGCGTCTCGTGGGGCGACTACTATTACATGGAAGCTTTGACGCGCCTCTCGCGCAATTGGTCTTCCTATTGGTGAGAGAACCTGATGGCCAGCATTGCACTCAAGAAACTGAACAAGTCCTATGGCGCACTGACTGTCGTCCATGACATCGACCTGGAGATCGCCGACAAGGAATTCATCATTCTCGTCGGCCCTTCGGGTTGCGGCAAATCGACGACACTCAGGATGATCGCCGGGCTGGAGGAGATCTCCGGCGGCGAGCTTGTGATCGGCGGCGACCTGATGAACGACGTGCCGTCGAAGGACCGTGACATCGCCATGGTCTTCCAGAACTATGCGCTTTATCCGCATATGACCGTCTACAAGAACATGGCCTTCGGCCTGCAGCTTCGCAAAGCGCCGCGGGACTTCATCGACAGCCAGGTCCAGGACGCTGCGAAAATTCTCGACATCACGCATCTGCTCAACCGCAAGCCGAAGGCGCTGTCCGGCGGCCAGCGCCAGCGCGTCGCGCTCGGGCGTGCCATGGTCCGCAACCCGGCCGTCTTCCTGCTGGACGAACCGCTGTCCAATCTCGACGCCAAGCTTCGCGGCACCATGCGCGCCGAGATCACCAAGCTGCACAAGCGGCTCGATGCCACGTTCATCTACGTCACGCACGACCAGATCGAGGCGATGACCATGGCGGATCGCATCGTGGTGATGAAGGACGGGCATATCCAGCAGGTCGATACGCCGCAGAACCTCTACGATCGCCCGGTCAACATGTTCGTCGCGGGTTTCATCGGCGCGCCGCAGATGAACATGATGCCATCGGTGATCGAGCGGCGCGGCGACGGATATTTCGCTCTCTTCGATGGACGGGAACTGCCATTGCCGGCGCATTTCGACAGAAATCGCATAGCACCCTATGAAGGCCGGGAACTGGTGATCGGCATCCGGCCTGAGAATTTTCATGAATTGCCGCCGGCCGATATCGCGCCGGAAAACCTGGCGCCCTTCAGCGCCATCGTCGAGCTTGCGGAGCCGATGGGCTCGGAAGTCCACCTCAATATCGTTGCCGGCGGGCGCAGCTTCATCGCCCGGGTATCGCCCCGTTTCAAGGCGGCGATCGGCGACGAGGTCAAGCTGGTCGTCGATACCACCAATATGCAGCTGTTCGACAAGGAAACGGAGCGCTCGATCCTTTACTAGGCGAGCGGGAGGAAACGGCCATGCAATGGCTACGGGACATGTGGGCGAAGGAAGGACCGGGCATTCCCAAGAATGCGCCGAAGAAGGCCGGCCTTGCCCTCTTTGCCGAGACATTGGCCCGCGAGTGGTGGGAGATGGTCAAGTTGAACATCCTGTTCATCCTGACTGCGCTGTTCGTCGTCACCATTCCCGCGGCGATTGCGGCAACCGCCCGCGTTTCCGTTACACTCGTCGAAGACAGGAACAGCTATCTCCTGCGGGACTATTTAGAGGCGTTCATCCGATATTTCTGGCGCGCCACCGCCTGGGGGCTGGCCTTCACGCTTGCCATCGGCCTCGGCGTCTTTTCGATAGCCAGCTATGCGGCGACCGCCAGGGATAATCTTGTGCTCGCCCTGCCGCTGACGATCGCGCTGGTGGTGACGGTCTTCGTTGTCGTCGTGGCATGCCACCTGGTCGTATTGATGGTGATGCGCGATCTGCCCGCGCCGACGCTGCTGCGGCTTGCCGCCATTGCAGCTGTCATCCGTCCATTGCCTGCGCTCGCCGCGCTTGCCTTCGTGGCCGTGCTCTGGCTCGCGCATATCGTCTTTTATCCGGTCTCAGTCTTCATGCCGGCCACTCTCAACTTTTCACTCGGAATGTTCGCCGTCGCATTCGGCGTCCATCGGGCAGCGGTCATGGTTCTAGCCCTGCCAATAGCAACACAGGCGCATCGCGAACCGCATGCTGGTGACGCTACGCATATCTAATCCAGAAACACTTCAGGGAAGGAGAACGGAAATGTATTTGGAAAAACTCGGGAGATCGGTGAAATTCGCGATGGCAGGCCTTGCCTTTGCGGCTTCTGCCGCAGGATCGGCATACGCTCAGTCGGGCAATGCCGTAACGCTCAAATGGGCGCTGTGGGATTGGGATAAGGTCGCCTATTACAAGCCGCTCATAGAAGCATACCAGGCCAAGCATCCGAACGTTAAGTTCGAATCCGTGGATCTCGGTTCGCAGGACTACCAGCAGATGATCGCCACGCAGCTTGCGGGCGGCTCCAAGGATATCGACATCGTCACCGTCAAGGACGTTCCGAACTACACGAACCTCGTCCGCGCCGGCTCGATTTCGGACCTCTCCGGCTTCATGACGGAACAGAAGATCGACCCTGCGTCCTTCGGCGGCCTCGTCGACGAACTCAAGATCGACGGCAAGGTCTATGCCCTGCCCTTCCGGTCGGATTTCTGGGTCGTGTATTACAACAAGGACATTTTCGACAAAGCCAATGTTCCTTACCCGACCAACGACATGACCTGGGCGCAGTTCGACCAGATCGCGACCAAGCTCGCCGGCGGCATGGGCGCGAACAAGACCTACGGCGCGCTCTTTCATACGTGGCGCTCCACGGTTCAGCTTCCCGGCATCCTCGACGGCAAGCAGACCCTCGCAGGTCCCGACTACGCTTTCCTGAAGCCGTGGTACGAGCGTGCGCTCGCCCTGCAGAAGGCGGGCGTCGTCCCATCCTATGCGTCGCTGAAGACCTCCAACACCCATTATTCGGCGCTGTTCTTCAACGGCACGATCGGCATGCTGCCGATGGGCACATGGTTCGTCGGCACCCAGATCGCCAAGGTCGCGTCCGGCGAATCCAAGAGCAAGAACTGGGGGATCGTCAAGTTCCCGCATCCGGCTGGCGTTGCAGCAGGCACGACCGCAGCGCAGATTTCGGGCCTGAGCGTCAATGCCAACTCCACGCACAAGGCCGAGGTACTTGACTTCATCAAGTTCGTCACCGGTCCGGAAGGTGCAGCCATCATCGCCAGCACCGGCACAATCCCGACCGTCCGCACGCCGGAAGTCACTGCCAAGATCGCATCCCTGCCGGGCTTCCCGCAGGATCAGGCGAGCAAGGACGCGCTTCAGTCCGGCAAGTCCTTCCTGGAAATGGCCGTCAATCCGAATGCCGCCAAGATCGAAGTTGTTCTCAACCGCGCACATGACTCGATCATGACCGACAACATCTCGATCGACGACGGCCTGAAGGAAATGACCGAGGGCGTGAAGGCCATCAAGTAAATAGCCCGGCCCGCGGGGACGCGTTCCCCCGCGGGTCTCTCTTCGGTGAAAAAACGGTTTGCCAGTGATCTACGACCCAGCTCGAGCCAATCCCCTTTACGGGAACCCTCTTCTGTCCAGAGACGATCTTGGCCGGGCGGTCCTGGATCTGTTCAAACCGCTTCTTCCCTATTTTTCAGAAAGCGGCGCGCGGGTCCGCCTGAGCGCGACCGGCGCGCATTTCGACCGCGCCGCAGCGGATCTCGAAGGTTTCGCCCGGCCGCTCTGGGGCATCGTGCCGTTCGCAGCCGGTGGTCACGACTTCCCCTATTGGGATCTCTATCGCAGCGGCCTCGCAAACGGCGCCGATCCGTCCCATCCGGAATATTGGGGCGAGATTTCCGATCGCGACCAGCGTCAGGTGGAACTGGCCGCCGTCGGTTTCGCGCTTGCCATGGTGCCCGAACACATCTGGGATCCGTTGACCGAAGGACAGAAGAAAACCGTCGCGGCCTATCTCCTGTCGGCATATGACAAGGAATTCATCGACAACAACTGGAAATTCTTCCGGGTTCTCATCGGTCTCGGCCTGACGCGCGTCGGCATGAGCTTCGACCCATCCAAGACCGGGAAATATCTCGATGAGGCGGAGGCCTTCCGGCTTGGCGAAGGCTGGTATCGCGACGGGCCGGTCAAGCGCGTCGATCATTATATCCCTTTTGCCATGCATTTTTACGCGCTGATCTATTCGGTTCTCGCAAAGGCCGACGTCAGGCGCGGCGATGCCTATCGCGGACGTGCCCGCATATTTGCGCAGGATATTCGCCACTGGTTCGGCCCGGATGGCGCAGCGCTCGCCTTCGGGCGCAGCCAGACATATCGGTTCGCCGCCGGCGGCTTCTGGGGCGCATTGGCGTTTGCCGACGTGGACGCCATGCCATGGGCCGAGATCAAGGGCTATTACATGCGTCATATCCGTTGGTGGTCGACGCTTCCGATCGCCGACCGGGACGGCGTGCTGTCGATCGGTTACGGCTATCCCAATCTGCTGATGAGCGAGAGCTACAACTCACCCGGTTCGCCTTATTGGGCGCTCAAATTCTTCCTGCCGCTGGCCTTGCCCGCCGACCATCCATTCTGGTTGGCAGAGGAAGCGCCGGCACCCTCCTTCGCGGACCCGGTTCCGCTGAAGGAACCGGGCATGGTCGCCATGCACACACCCGGCAATATCGTCGTTCTTGCCTCCGGACAGCAGCACGACAAGATGCGCGGCGCCCATGAGAAATATTCGAAATTCACGTATTCCACCCGCTACGCCTTCAATATCGAGGCGGACGACCGGAATTTTGCTGCCGCAAGTTTTGACGGCATGCTGGGCCTTTCCGACGACGGCGTGCATTTTCGCATGCGCGAGACGCTCGAACAGGCGTTGATTGCCGGTGACAAGCTCTACTCTCGCTGGAAACCGTGGGGCGATGTGACGGTTGAGACATGGCTGGTTCCGGCCAGCCCCTGGCATATCCGCATCCACCGCATCGTCACGCCGCGCGCTCTGAAAACGACCGAAGGCGGCTTCGCCATCGAGAAGGCGGACTTCAACGCCGATATCGCGGAGCAAGGCGAAGGTTTCGCCGTTTGGCGCGGCCAAACCGATACAAGCGCGATCATCGATCTCTCACCTGCCTTCAGGCGGGGGGGCCACTCGATGAGCCCGATCGCCAACACCAATCTCGTCCACGCCAAGACGCTTCTTCCACAGCTCCGGGGAGAGATCGTCGCGGGGACGACGCTGCTTGCCGCGGCTGTCATCGCGCTCCCCAATGCCGAGATGGACCCGGCATTTTTGAGCTTCGTGCCCGACTGCCCGGATGTGACCGAATTGGAGCGACTGTTCCGCGCGACAGGCGAGGTGGTTCCAGGCTTCGACCTCGCCGGCGCCAGGTGACGTGGACGATCTTGTCCGGCCGGTCAATTTGCCGGCCGGCCGATTGCCACACGCGGCCGCGATGACGACTGGCTTGTTAACTGCGGCGACCTTGTGACGGGATGAAACGTGAATTTTGTCGTACAAAATTCATTATTTCACCTTGATGTCCCTCGTGCGCCCATCAGGTGCCTACGCATCAGGGCTGCCGCGACTTCGTTTTCGCCGCGCTCCAGCCGGTCGAGGATTTCCAGGTGCTCGCGACAGGTTACAGCCACGCGGGCGGCTCCATGCTGCCAATTGTAGTTCGAGAGGCGCCGAAGCTGGTTCTGACGATGCATTGCCTCCTTGAGGTATCGATTTCCGGAGGCGGCGCTGATACCCAGGTGAAACTCCGCGTTCATCTCGAATAGCGTCACGCTCGACGTGTCGGTCCAGGGCGCCGTCATGATCGCCTCGTGCCTTGACCGCATCGACTCGATCCAGTCCGCCGAAAGCGAAAACTCGGGCGAAAGGATCGCCGCGCACTCGATCAACTGTCGAAAATCATAACTTTCCTCACGGGCGCGGGCATCACGGACCGGATCGAAGAACTGCCAGCCGTAACCCTGCCGGCGCTCGATGACGCCCAGTCCTTCGAGCTTGATCAGCGCCTGGCGCACCGGCGTTCGCTCGCGGCCGGTGAGCCGCATCAATTCGAGTTCCGCGAATTGTTCGGGTAGTGCGCCTTCGCGGCGCAACCTTGCGATTGCCACCAGCAGATCTTCGTCGCCAGACGGCGTCTCGAGTTTTTCAACGCGCGGCGGGATCGAAGTCAGCATCATGCCCCGATTGGGCTCATGTTGCACGAAACCTTCTTCCGCCAGCATTTCCAGCGCGATGCGCACCGGCGTACGGGAAACGCTGAGCCGGTCGGCAAGCTGGTTCTGACGTAGCCGCGCGCCAGGCTGAAGATGATCGTCATGGATGACGTCGATGATGCGGCGCATCAGGTCCTGCTGAAGAGGCGTGCTCGCATCCGACATTTTCCGCTTGCCTTCCTGCCAATTTTGGTTTTTGTTTTATGAAATACTTTTCTGGCGAAGGCAATCCCGGTTTGCCTCCACCCACATTCAGCATCTGGAACAAGCCGTCATGACGTTACCCCTTCCTTGCCCGCTCATCGAAGTTTCTGGTACTCCGTTCGAACGGGGCCAACAATATGGCGAGCAGGCCGCGGAGCGCATTCTCAAAGGCATCGAACACTACAGGCTGCAACTGCATTCCTCCGGCCTTAAGGACAGCGACCTTGCCGCGATGATCGATCGTTTTGCCGGTGCGGTCGAGAATTTCGGCAGCCAGTATATCGAGGAAATGCGCGGCATCGCCAAGGCGGTAAATACCGATCTCGCTGCGATCCTTCTGCTCAACGCGCGCACCGAAATTCTCAAGCTCGCACGCCGCAGGGAAAAGGGGCAAGCGGACTTCATCCAGTCGGACGGCTGCACGGGCGTCTTCGTCATGCCCCAGGCCACCCGCGACAAGGTCTTCATCCACGCCCAGAACTGGGACTGGAAAGCGGAATGCGCCGAAACGGCGATCGTGCTGAAGATCAAGCGCGACGACGGGCCGGATATCATCACCTTCACGGAAGCGGGCGGGCTGGCACGCACCGGCTTCAATGCCGCCGGCATCTCCATCAGCGGCAACTATCTGGAAACCGACCGGGATTACCGCGAACTCGGTGTGCCGCTTGCCATCATCCGCCGCAAGGTCCTGGAACAGGACCATCTGGCGATGTCGATGCAGGCCGTTTACGGCACCCGCAAATCGGCCTCGAACAATATGATGATCGGCCATGCGCACGGCATCGCGATCGATTTCGAATGCGCGCCGGATGAGACTTTCCTCGTTCATCCCCAAAACGGCGTGCTCGTGCATGCCAACCATTTCCAGAGCCCGGTAGCGCTTTCGAAACTGCTCGACAGGGGCGTCGTCAACATGCCGGATTCGCTCTATCGCGACCTGCGTGTCCGCGAGCTGATCGAGCCGCATGTCGGCAACGTCACGGTCGACACGGTCAAGACCGCGCTGTCCGACACGTTCGAAAGCCCGTGGTCGGTCTGCCGTCCGCCGAGGAAGTCGCTTTCCAACAACCAGTCCGCGACCGTTGCGATGATCGTCATGGTGCCGGCCGAAGGCCGCCTGGAGGTGGCGCTGCTGCCGGCGCTTGGCGCGCATTTCTGGAATTACACCCTCGACATGAACATCCGGCCCGTCGAAGAGCCGCTCAAGGCACAGACGAACGCGGCTTAACCAAGACCATAAGGGAACGAAGACGGGAGCCTTCCATGAAATATCATAACCTCTTGAAGACCGCGGCGGCGATGGCTCTGATGGCTGCCACCGCGGGCACGGCCACCGCACAGGACAAGACGATGCGGGTGCGCATCAATGCCGACGTCCGCTCGACCGATCCGGGCGTCAACCGCGACGCCAACAGCGACGCCATTGTGCTGCACATGGTCGAGGGCCTCGTCGGATACAAGGACGACGCCTCGATCGCACCGTTGCTGGCAAAATCGGTCGACGTTTCCGCCGATGGCAAGACTTATACGTTCAAGCTGCGCGAAGGGCTGAAATTCAGCAATGGCGAGCCGCTCACTTCCGCCGACGTGCTGGCCTCCTGGCAACGTTACGTGGATCCGAAGACCGCCTGGCGGTGCCTCAAGGACGTCACGGGGTCGAGCGTGGCGAACGTCACCAATGTAACGGCTCCGGACGCCTCCACCGTCGTCTTCACGCTGGAAAAGCCGACGGCCCTGTTCCTCGCCACCCTCGCCCGCACCGACTGCGGCGGTACCGGCATCTACCAGAAGAGTTCGCTCGATGCGCAGGGCAAGTGGGTGAAGCCGGTTGGCACCGGCCCGTTCATGCTGCAGGAATGGCGCAGCGGACAATATGTCCAGCTTGCCGCCAACCCCAACTACGTCTCGCCCGGCGGCGAACGCACCGGTTATGTCGGTGACAAGACGCCGAAGGTCAGCGCCGTGCGCTTCATGGTCATTCCGGATGACGCGGCGGCCAAGGCTGCTCTATATTCTGGAGACATCGACGTCATCAGCGACGTCAACAATGCCGATGTCGAGGAGTTTTCCGCCAGCAACAAGCTGAAGGTGGACAAGGTCGCCAGCATGGGCCTGACGGCACTCCTCTTCCAGACACGCGATCCGCTGTTGAAGGATGTGCGGATCCGCAAGGCGCTGTTGCTCTCGCTGGATATTCCGCAGATGACCGAAGCGCTGACCAACGGCCAGTCGCCGGCCAACCTTTCGGTCATTCCTGTGCCAAGCCCCTATTCCGGCAAGCTGCAGAAGGCAGTCCCGGCCCGCAATATCGAGGAGGCCAAGAAACTTCTGGCGGAAGCCGGATACAAGGGCCAGCCGATCAAGTGGCTTGCGACGAAATTCTACCCGTCGCTGTTCGATGCCGCCGTTCTTACGCAGGCCATGGCGCAGGAAGCCGGCATCAACATCGAGATCGAAACGCTCGACTGGGCGACCCTGCTCGACCGCTACACGGCCGGCAACTATTCGGCCATGTCGTTCACCTATTCGGCGCGCCTCGACCCCTCGCTTTCCTTCGACATGGTGAGCGGCAACAAGGACAAGAGCCCGAACAAGGTCTGGGACAATCCGGAAGGGTTGAAGCTGATCAACGAAAGCACCACGACTGGCGACGACAAGCAGCGCCAGGCGCTATTCGACAAGCTGGAAGGCATGATCCGCACGGACGTGCCGCTGATCCCGCTTTATTCCGGTACCCGCATCGGCGCGGTACGCGCCAATGTGGAAGGTTACAAGACCTGGCCGGTCGGTTATCCGCGCATGTGGGGCGTTTCCTTCGCACAGGGAAAGTAGCTCATGCATGCCCTTTCGAAATATGTCGCGAAGCGTCTGTTATGGACGCTTCCGACGCTCCTGATCGTGGCCGTGATGGTGTTCTTCCTGGTGCGGATGATCCCCGGCGATCCCGCCCAGCTGATCCTCGGCGATAGCGCCAGCCCCGAAGAACTGGCGAACCTGCGCGCCAATCTCGGCCTCGACAAGCCGGTGCCGCTGCAGTTCCTCTATTGGCTCGGCAATGTGCTCCGGGGCGACTTTGGTCATTCGATCTCCAACGGCGCATCGGTCCTCCTGCTGATGCTCGACCGGTTCCAGGTCAGCGCCACCATCGTGCTGGTCGCCGTGGCGCTTGCCACGCTGATCGCGGTTCCGGCCGGCCTGATCGCGGCATGGCGGCAGAATGACCATGTGGACGTCGCCATCGTCGCGGCATCGACGCTGCTGATGTCGGTTCCGAGCTTCTGGCTCGGCCTCGTGCTGCTGCTGGTCTTCGGCCTCAAGCTCGGATGGCTGCCGGTCGTCGGTTATGTGCCGTTCACCGAAAAGCCGTGGACCGCCATCACCTATGTGATCCTGCCGGTGGTGACGCTGATGCTGATCGAGGTCGGCGTGCTGACCCGCATGATGCGTGCCAGCGCCATCGAAATCCTGCGGCTGGAATATGTCATGCATGCCCGCGCCAAGGGGCTTTCGGAACGCAAAGTCCTGCTTCGCCATGTGCTGCCGAATGCCTTCGCCCCGACCTGGACGATGATCGGGCTGCTGCTCGGCGGGCTGCTGGGCGGCATTGCGGTGCTGGAAACCGTCTTCACCTTGCCCGGCCTGGGGCGCCTTCTCGTCGATGCGATCTTCGCTCGCGACTATCCGGTGGTACAGGGATGTCTTCTGTTCACGGCCTTGATCTACGTGATCGTCAATCTGATCGTCGATCTCTGCTATCCGCTGTTCGATCCGCGGGTCACCGCTTCATGATCAGGCAGCCGGCAAACCTCATCATCGGCTCTCTCCTGCTGGTCTTCATCGGCGGAATGGCGCTGCTTGCGCTGTTCTGGACGCCGTACGATCCGGCGGCGATCAAGCTCGTTGCCAAGCTGAAACCGCCATCGGCGCAATTCTGGCTCGGTACCGACGAATTCGGCCGCGATGTCGTCTCGCGCCTGATGACCGGCGCCGTGCAGAGCATGACCGTCGCCATCCTGACCGTCGCCTTCGCGGTCACCGTCGGCACGATCACCGGCCTGGTCGCCGGTTATACGAGAGGGCTGGCAGACCGCATCATGATGGTCTTCAGCGACGCGCTGCTTGCCTTTCCCGGCACCTTGCTGGCGCTCGGCCTGATGGTGATTTCCGGTCCGAACAAATACGGCATCATCCTCGCTCTCGGCATCGCCTATGCGCCATCGGTGCTGCGCATCGTCCGCGCAAGCGTGCTGTCGGCGAGAGAGCGTGAATATGTCGAGGCCTCGCGCGTCATCGGCAATTCCGAGCTGACCACGATGTTCCGCCATATCCTGCCGAACTGCCTGGCGCCGATCGTGGTGCTCGCCACGTCGATGTTCGGCTGGGTCGTGCTGGCGGAAAGCGGCCTGAGCTTCCTCGGGCTCGGTGTTCCGCCACCGGCGCCCACCTGGGGCAACATGCTGTCGGCGGCGCGCACCTATATCGAAAAGGCCCCGTGGCTTGGGCTTGCCCCCGGGATCTGCATCTCGCTGACGCTGCTCGGCATCAATCTGCTGGGCGATGCCTTGCGCGACCGCTTCGATCCGAGAATGGAGCAACGGTGATGATCCCCGAAACTTCCCGTCCGCTGCTGAGCGTCCGCAATCTCCGCGTTGCGACATCCAATGGCCATCCGGTCCTGCACGACGTCTCTTTTGACGTCGAGGCCGGCGGTATCGTCGCGCTGGTCGGAGAAAGCGGCAGCGGCAAGACGGTCGCGGCGCGTGCCGCCATGCGCCTTCTCCCGAAGGCGATCAGCCCTGTGGGTGGTGAAATCCTGTTTGAAGGGCGCGACGTCCTGAAGATGTCGGATCTCGAGGTGCGCCAGGTTCGGGGCGCGAAGATCGGCATGGTCTTTCAGGAACCGATGGTGTCGCTCAACCCGGCAATGACGATCGGCGCACAGCTCGTCGAGGGGCTGCGGCTGCATGAGAAGCTCGGTACCGAGGCTGCCCTCGCGCGGGCAACCGAAATGCTGGAACGCGTGAAGATCCCCAACGCCGAAGCCTGCCTCGCCGCCTTCCCCCATCAATTCTCCGGCGGCATGCGTCAGCGCATCATGCTCGCTTCCGTCATGCTTCTGCGCCCGAAGCTGCTGATCGCCGACGAACCGACCACGGCGCTGGATACGCTGACCCAGCGCGAGGTTCTGGAGGTGATGGTGGACCTTACCCGCACCTTCGGTACCGCCGTGCTGCTGATCACCCACAATCTCGGCCTGGTCGCGCAATATGCAAAGAAGGTGATCGTTCTCGAGCGTGGCAGGCTGATCGAGACGGGACCGGTGGAAGACGTGCTTCACCATCCGAAGGAACAATATACCCGTACCCTGATCGACGCGCTGCCGAAACGCGATCATGGCCGCAAGCCGGTTGCCGAGGCCGCGCCGCTGATCGAGGCCCGCAATGTCGAGGTGACGTTCTCCGGCGCCGGCAACATGTTCAGCGCCGCGGAAAAGAAACTTGCGGTGCGCGGCGTGTCGCTCGGGGTACGCCCCAGCGAAGTCGTTGCCGTGGTCGGCGGCTCCGGTTCCGGCAAGACGACGCTCGGCCGGGCGATGCTCGGCCTGCTGCCGCTTTCAGGCGGCGACGTGTTGTTTCGGGAGCGCTCCATGGCGGCAGCCGATCGCGCTGCGGCGCGCGACTACCGCCTGCAATGCCAGCTCGTCTTCCAGGACCCCTATTCCTCCCTCGATCCGCGCCAGAAGATTGCCGAAATCGTCGCCGAACCGCTGGCCCACGGTGCGAAACTCAGCCGCGCGGAAAAGGCCGAGCGGGTGAGCGCCATGCTTGCTGAAGTGGGCCTTGCCGGGCTTGGCGACCGTTTCCCGCATGCGCTCTCCGGCGGCCAGAGACAGCGCGTCGCAATTGCCCGGGCGGTGATCCGCAATCCAGCCTTCGTCGTTGCCGACGAGCCCGTTTCGGCGCTCGACATGACGATCCAGAAGCAGGTTCTCGATCTTTTCCGCAAACTGCAGGAAAACCACGGCTTCGCCTGCCTGTTCATCTCTCACGATCTGGGCGCCGTCTCCCGTGTTGCCGACCGGATTGTCGTCATGCAGCAGGGTCTGATCGTCGAGGAAGGCAGTACTGCCGAGGTTCTGGACCATCCGCGACACGACTATACGCAGGCACTCCTCGCGGCCACGCCGACCTTGGGCATCGCTGCGTAACAAGAGCAGGCAAATCGCTAAGCAGAGCCTCCCCGGACCCAGGAGAAATCCACAATGGAGAAATCCATAATGTTGACGGAAGACTTCATCGCTATTGAGGGCCGGCTCGGCGCCAACAACTACAAGCCGCTCGACGTCGTCCTCGCGCGCGGCGCCGGCGTCCATGTCTGGGATACGGATGGAAACCGCTATCTCGACTGCCTGTCCGCCTATTCGGCCGTGAACCAGGGCCATTGCCACCCCAAGATCCTCGCCGCCATGGTCGAGCAAGCGGGAAAGCTGACGCTGACGTCGCGCGCCTTCCGCAACGACCAGCTCGCGCTGTTCTACGAGGAGCTTGCCGCACTGACCCGGTCGCACCGTGTCCTTCCCATGAACAGTGGCGCCGAGGCGGTCGAAACGGCCATCAAATCCGTGCGCAAGTGGGGTTACGAGGTAAAGGGTGTCCCGGAGGACCAGGCGGAAATCATCGTCTGCGCCAACAATTTCCACGGCCGGACGCTCGGTATCATCAGCTTCAGCACCGACGAGACGGCACGAAAGAGCTTCGGTCCCTTCCTGCACGGTTTCCGGGTTATCCCGTTCGGCGATATCGAGGCGTTCGAACAGGCGATCACCGACCACACCGTCGCGTTCCTGGTGGAGCCGATCCAGGGGGAGGCCGGCGTGCTGATCCCGCCTGCCGGTTATTTCACCAGGGTTCGCGAGGTCTGCACGGCCAACAATGTCATGCTGATTCTCGACGAGATCCAGACCGGCCTCGGGCGTACCGGCAAGCTCCTCGCGGAGGAACACGAAGCGATCGAGGCGGATGTGACGCTTGTCGGCAAGGCATTATCGGGCGGCTTCTATCCGGTCTCCGCCGTGCTTTCCAACAATGAGGTGCTCGGTACGCTGAAACCGGGGCAGCATGGCTCGACCTTCGGCGGCAACCCGCTGGCCTGCGCGGTCGCGCGGGCGGCGCTGAAGGTGCTTACCGAGGAAGGCATGATCGAGAACGCTGCGGTACAGGGTGAATATCTCCTGCAAGGGCTGAAGGACATCCGCAGCAACATCGTCCGCGACGTGCGCGGGCGCGGCCTGATGCTCGCCGTCGAACTGCACCCGGAGGCCGGTGGTGCGCGCCGTTATTGCGAGGCGCTCCGCCAGTCGGGCATCCTCGCCAAGGAGACGCATGATCACACTATCCGTCTTGCGCCGCCCCTGGTGATCGAACGGGACCAGATCGACTGGGCGCTGGAGCGGCTGACGCCTGTCCTGAGCGACATGCATTGATCAAGAAGGAAGACGCGATGCAGAATTCCGAATCCATCTGGACAACCGTCGACGAAAAAAGCCCGGCTTTTTTCGAGCTCAGCGACCGCGTCTGGGATACGCCGGAGATCAATTATGAGGAGTTCCGCTCCTCGGCCGAACATCTGCGGCTTCTGGAGGCGGAGGGTTTCAGGATCGAGCGCAATGTCGCCGGCATTCCGACCGCCGTCATGGGAGAGGCCGGCGAAGGCGGGCCGGTGATTGCCATCCTCGGCGAATACGACGCGCTTCCCGGCCTCAGCCAGGAGGCCGGAGTCGCCGAGCCGCGGCCCGTCGTTTCCGGCGGCCACGGCCACGGTTGCGGCCACAATCTGCTGGGCGCCGGCTCGATGCTCGCCGCCGCCGCGGTGAAGGACTATCTCGCAGAAACCGGGCTGAAGGGGCGTATCCGCTATTACGGCTGCCCCGCCGAAGAAGGCGGGTCTTCGAAGGGCTTCATGGTGCGTGCCGGCGTCTTCGATGATGTCGATATCGCCATCTCCTGGCACCCCGCCGCCTTCAGCGGCGTCAACAACCCGATCTCGCTCGCCTGCAGCGAGATGAACTTCCACTTCTCCGGCCGCGCCTCGCATGCCGCGGCAACGCCGCATCTCGGGCGCAGCGCGCTCGATGCGGTCGAGCTGATGAATGTCGGCATTAATTTTTTGCGCGAGCACATGCCGACAACTGCCCGTATCCACTACGCAATCACGGATACCGGCGGATCGGCGCCCAACGTGGTGCAGGCCAATGCGACGGTGCGCTATCTCGTGCGGGCCAGAATGCTTCCCGAGCTCCTTTCGCTCGTCGCCCGCGTCAAGCGCGTGGCGGAGGGGGCGGCCTGGATGACTGAAACGACCATGCGGCAGGAAATCATCTCCGGCGACGCCAACCTGATGGGCAATGAGCCGCTGGAGCAATGCATGCATGCGCAGCTCGAACGCCTCGGCCCTCCCGTCTTCGACGAGACCGACAGGGCGACGGCACGGAAATTCCAGGCGACCTTCACGCCCGAGGACATCGCCTCCTCCTATGCCCGCTTCAACCTCAAGCCGAAAAAGGACGAGCCGCTCTGCGATTTGATCGTGCCGCTTTACGCAGGCGATGGATCGATGGTCGGCTCGACCGACGTGGGAAGCGTCAGCTGGGTTGTGCCGACCGTGCAGATGCGCGGAGCGACCTACGCGATCGGCACGCCCGGCCATTCGTGGCAGCTCGTCGCGCAGGGCAAGCTGCCGGCCGCCCACAAGGGCATGGCGCATGCCGCAAAAATCATGGCGGGCACGGCCATCGACCTCATCCGCGATCCGGCGCTCGTCGAGGCGGCCAAGGCGGATCATAGGGGCCGCCTCGACGGCAATCCCTTCGTCAATCCCATTCCGGACGACGTCATGCCGCCGATACAGCCGGCCCCGGCCACGCTGGACGCTGCGGAATGACGCAGAAGCTCGCCGATCCCTACTGCGCAGTGGCCGAATGCCGGGGATGCCTGTTCCTCGACACGGCGAACACGCGGGCCGTCGGGGCCGCCATAGCAGACCTCCTCAAGAAGACCGGTCTCCTCTGACCGAGCAACGAAAGCCTCCTTATGCAGCAGCTCAACGCCAATTCGCTCGAAGCCTTCTGGATGCCGTTCACGGTCAATCGGGATTTCAAGAAGAAACCGCAGATCATCACCGGCGCTTCGGGCATGTATTACCACATGAGCGACGGCCACCGGCTGCTCGACGGAATAGCCGGCCTCTGGTGCGTGAATGCCGGGCACGGGCATCCGAAGATCGTCGAGGCGATCCAGAAACAGGCGGCGGAGCTCGATTTCGCATCCTCGTTCGGGATCGGCCATCCGCTCGCCTTCGAATATGCCAACCGGTTGACTTCCGTTGCGCCCGAGGGGCTCGACCACGTCTTTTTCACCAATTCAGGCTCGGAAGCGACGGATACCGCGCTCAAGCTTGCGCTTGCCTACCACCATGCGCGCGGCGAGGGGCAGAGGCAGCGGATCATCGGCCGCCAGCGCGGATATCACGGCGTCGGCTTCGGGGGACTTTCCGCCGCCGGCATGGGACCGCACAAGAAACAGTTCGGCATGCTTCTGCCGGGTGCTGCCCACATGCCGCATACCCACGACCCTGCCCGCAACGCCTTCAGCCGCGGCCAGCCGAGCCACGGGGCGGAGATCGCCGACGCGCTTGAACAGATGTTGCAGACCTACGACCCCTCGACGGTCGCGGCGGTCATCGTCGAACCGGTCGCAGGCTCGACCGGGGTGCTGATCCCGCCTGTCGGTTATCTCGAGCGGCTGAGGGAAATCTGCACGCGTCACGGCATCCTGCTGATCTTCGACGAGGTGGTCACCGGTTTCGGCCGTCTCGGGCGACCGTTCGCGGCGGACCGTTTCAGGGTCACGCCCGACCTCATCGCGATCGCCAAGGGCATGACGAACGGCGCCGTTCCCATGGGCGGCGTGATCAGCTCGAACAATGTCTACAAGGTGCTGATGGAAATCACGCCGCAGGGGGCGGTGGAATTTTCCCACGGTTATACCTATTCCGGCCATCCGCTGGCGTCGGCGGCGGCGCTTGCGGCACTGGACGTCTACATCGATGAAGGCGTGTTCGAGCATGCGGCGGCAGTCGAACCGGTCTGGCAGGAGCAGGCCCATGGACTCAAGGGCCTTTCCGGCGTGGCGGATATCCGCAATCTCGGCCTGCTTGCCGGGATCGAACTTGGCGACGACGTCGCAAGCGGCAAGGCGATGGCCAAAAAAGTCTACGATTACTGCTTCGAGCGCGGCGTGCTGATACGCCCGGTGGCAAATACGCTCGTCCTCTCCCCTCCGCTGGTCATTTCGGAGACGGAAATCGACACTCTGTTCTCGACGATCGCTGCCGGATTGAAGATGCTGTAGCGCAGACAACGGAAGGCAGTGCCGAACCCATGCGCACGACGATCGAAATCGATGGCGTAAGTTATGACCTGATCGACCTTCCCGCCGCGGCCGGCGACGATCTTGTGCGCATGCCGTATATCCATCGGATTCTGTTGGAAAACCTCCTGAGAACGGCCGGCGACGATGCGTCGCGGGCCAAGGCGGCGGTGATCGAATGGCTTCAGACAGGCCGGAGCGACGTCGAAATCCCGTTCCTGCCGAACCGCATCCTGATGCACGATACGACCTGCGGCCCGGCCCTGGTCGACATTGCCGGCATGCGATCGGCGTTGGCGGAGGCCGGCGGCGATCCGGCACGGCTCAATCCCGTCGTACCCGTCGACGTCTCCACGGACCATTCGGTCGCTGTCGACGCTTTTGGAACTCCGGCCGCCATCGAGCACAACATGCGGCGGGAATACGAGCGCAATGCAGAGCGCTACAGCTTCATGAAATGGGCGACGAATACGCTCTCCGGCTTTCGGGTCCATCCGCCGGGCACCGGTATCATGCATACGCTCAATCTCGAACGCCTGGCGACCGTCGCGACGCCGCACCGGCGGGACGGCCGGCTTTGGGCGGTACCGGACACACTGATCGGAACCGACAGCCACACGCCGATGATAAACGGGATCGGCGTGCTGGCCTGGGGAGTGGGCGGCCTGGAAGCCGAGAGCGTCTTTTTCGGCATGCCGGTGACGCTGCGCGTCCCCGATATTGTCGGCGTCCGACTGACGGGGGCGCTGAAGGAAGGCGTTCTCGCCACCGATCTCGCGCTCGTGGTGACGCATCTGCTGCGCCGGATCGACCTGCAGGACAAGTTCGTCGAGTTCTACGGACCCGGCGTCTCGCCCCTGACGGCCGGCGACCGGGCCGTCGTGGCCAATATGGCGCCGGAATTCGGCGCCAATAGCGGCTATTTCCCGATCGATTGCAGGTCGGTCGAATACCTGTTGAAAACCGGCCGGAGCGAAGCCCACGCACGGTTCGTCGAATCTTATGCGAAGCGGGCCGGCATCTGGTTCGATCCCGATATCGATCCTTGCTACACCTCGATAGTCAATCTCGACCTTGGCAGCGTCGAGCCGAGCCTTGCAGGCCCACGCCGGCCCCAGGACAGGATCGCGGTCGGCAAGACGCGTACGGCCGTTCGGGAAATGAAGACATCCTCGGAGAGCTTCACGGTCGAGGGCGCGCCCAATGATGGCGCCGTGGCGATCGCCGCGATCACCAGCTGCACGAACACTTCAGACCCGCGGCTTCTCGTGGCCGCCGGTCTCCTGGCCCGAAAGGCGCGCGCCTACGGCCTGCACCCGCCGCATTGGGTGAAAACCTCGCTTGCTCCCGGCTCCCCGACCGCCGAGCGTTATCTCGACCGCGCGGGCCTGCTCGCGGACCTGCAGGCCACCGGTTTCGGCATCGTCGGATATGGCTGCACGACCTGCATCGGCAATTCCGGACCTCTGACCGAGCCCATAGCCGAAGCGATGGCCGAACGCGGCATAGTTCCGGTCGCCGTCCTGTCCGGTAACCGGAACTTTCCGGGCCGGGTACATCCGCAGTTGGAGGCGGCGTTCCTCGCCTCGCCGCCCATGGTCGTGGCTTTCGCGCTTGCCGGGACCGTCGAGCTCGACATTCTCCATGATCCTATCGGCATTTCCGCAGACGGAACCCCGGTGACGCTGTCGATGCTCTGGCCCGACGCTTCCGAAATCGACGCCACCCTTCTGGCTGCGTCCGACGTGAGTGACTTTTCGCCCGCCTATGATGCCGCAGAAGCGAGCAAGGCCTGGAAAGAGCTTCCCGCGCCGGCGACTACACTCTTTCCCTGGGATGAACACTCCAGCTACATCCGGCGTCCACCCTTCGCGAGCCTCGGCGAAGGAACCCGGCTCGGCACCTATGAGGCGCATCCGATCCTCGTTCTCGGCGACGACATCACCACCGACCACATCTCCCCCGCCGGTGCAATCCCGGCGAAGGGTGCGGCTGGGCGGTACCTCGTCGAGCGCGGCGAGAACCCGAGCGACCTCAACGTCTTCTCGTCCCGACGGGGAAACTGGGAAGTTATGGTACGCGGCCTGTTCACCAACAAGGCCGTGAGCAACCTTCTGGCAACAGGCATCGCGCCCGGCTCCACTGTCCATGCCGGATCGGGAAAAGTCCTGCCGCTCTGGGATGCGGCACAGCGTTACAAGGCCGAGGGAAAGTCCGTCGTGCTCGTGGCGGGCGAGCGTTACGGAATGGGCTCATCCCGCGACTGGGCGGCGAAGGGCGTGGCTCTTCTCGGCGTTCGTGCCGTCCTTGCTTCAAGCTTCGAGCGCATCCACCGCTGGAACCTGATTGGCATGGGCATCCTCCCACTGCGCCTTCCACCGGGCGTGACGCCGCAGATGCTCGAACTCCGTTCGGGCGATGTCCTCACCATCCACGCCGATCCCGACGTGATGTCACCGCGCTGCGATGTGCCGGCAACCCTCGAACGTACCGACGGTTCGCCCCTCATATTCAAGGCTTCTGCCGCAATCGAAACGAATGCCGAGGTCGAGATCCTTCGCGCAGGCGGTATCCTGCCTCTCATCCTGAGGCGATGTCTCGCCGAAATGCCTCCGCCTCGGCGAGCCACCGAGCTTTGAATGAGAGCCTGGTTTTCGCCGGAAGCCTGAAACTCATCAGAGCGCAAGTTCGCCCCGGAGCGTTTCCAGACGTTCCATTGCGACGACGCCATCTGCGATCGTCGGCGCGGGGGTTACCGCCCCGCCGAGTGCGGGAACCACATCCGCCAGCAGCGAATGGTACCCTTTAGGATCCTCGTTGGCGGCGGCGGTGAAATTCGGTTTCCAGGTCAGCGTGTCCGAACTCTCGTTCAGCGTTGCGCCGAGATCGTCGATCTTGAAGGGCGGGTTGCGATGCCAGCGGATCTCGATCACGTCGTCCACCTCGATGCGCTGATGGTCGCCCATCAGTTCGATCCGCTCGACGGGGGTTCCCCGGGACTGGACCGTGCCCATGGCGATATTGCCGATCGCTCCGCATTCGAATTCGAATGCCACATGGAAAAGCAGCCGCCCCGGCGTCTTTTCGACCTTGCGGGCTGAGATCGAACGAACCGGCGATACCAGAAAGGAGACGAGATCCATGTAGTGGACGCAGTGATGCAGGAAGAAACCGGTATAGTCGACATTGCCGGCGAAATAGCCGGGGGCCGTCATGTAGTAGCCGGTCAGGCCGAGCACGTCCCCGAAACGGCCGGATTTCACAATATTCGCCGCCATGCGGTTGCCGATCGAATAACGCTTCATGAATCCGACGAGCAGCGGTTTCTTCGCCTTCTCGGAAGCAGCCAGAAGCTCGCGCGCGCCGGCCGCGGAACCCGAGGGCGGCTTTTCCATGAAGACCGACAGGCCTCGTTCGAGTGCAGCCTTGCCGAAAGCGAGGTGCTGATCCGGGCCGACCGCCATGCCGACCGCATCGAGCCCAGGGGTAGAAAGCAGGGTCTGCGCGTCCGTCGTCAGATTGGTCACCCCGAATTGCCGGCCGGCAGCCTTCAGGCGCTTGCCATCGATATCGCACATCGCCACGAGCTCGATGTCATGGCGCATGAGCTGGGGAAGCAGCATCTGGGTTGCGTGGATACCGCAACCGATCCAACCGATTTTCAAAGTCATCGACGATATTCCGTAAGCAGGAGGTGGGATTTCATGAATGCGCTGGCCGCTGCGAGACGATTGCTTTCGTCCTCGTGCGGCGGGCGCCACTGGGCAAACGGCACGCCGAAACGGTCGTCATTGCGCCGGAACGGCTCGAGCGAGACCGGGCCCTTGTAGCCGATTGCGTGAAGCGCGCGGCAGACTTCGACCCAATTGGTCATTCCCGTGCCGGGAAAGCCGCGATGGTTTTCATTGGCCTGGAAATGCACGAGACGGTCACCGGCAAGCAGGATCGCCTCGGCAATGGAGCTTTCTTCCATGTGCATATGGAATGTATCGAGCATCAGCTTGACGGCCGGATTATCCACGGCGTCCAACAGTTCCATCGCCTGCTGCGTCGTGCAGAGCACATCGCTTTCGAAGCGGTTCAGCGGCTCGACGGCCAGCAGTATGCCGGCCTTGTCCGCATAGTCGCAGGCTTCCTTCAAGCCCCTGACGCAGCGATCCTTGCGGGCCAGTCGCTCGGTCTCCTCCACCGGCTGCGGCGGGCGGCCGGCGAAGACCAGCGGATTTCCGGTCAGCGGACCGCCGACGATCTTCGCGCCCAGGCCGGCCGCGCAATCGACCGTGTATTTCAGGTAGTCGATCCCGGCGCGATGCGCCTCGGCATCTGCCGATGCGAGATTGCGCTGCAGGTTGACGCGGGCGGCTAGCACCACGCCAAGGCCGGCATCGTCGAGCGCCTTCTTGGTTTCCCGGATGTCGAGCTCACCGACTTCCGGAACCAGAAGCTCCACGAAATCAAACCCGTGCTCGCGCATCTTCTCAAACAGCGGGAAATGCTCGGCCGTAAAAGGCCTCGCATATTGCATGGAAATCAACCCGATGGGGTTCATTGTCATTTCCTTTTTATCGCATTCAAAAGTTCGATTTTTGAGCGACCCCACCTGCGGGACCGTTTCACCGGCTACGCCGATCATTGCCTACCGTCATCCTTTCACCGCGCCCTGTGTCAGGCCGCCGATGAGGCGGCGCTGAACGAGAAGAAACAGGATGGTTGCAGGCATGGCGCCGACAACGGCGCCGGCTGCCAGCAGGCCCCATTCGATCTGGTATTCGCCGATCAGCGTCTGGATCGCGACCGTGACCGGCCGCACGTTTCGCCCGCCGAGCGTCAGCGCGTAGAGATATTCGTTCCAGGCGGTGATGAAGATGTAGATGCCGGTGGAGATGATGCCCGGCATGGTCAGCGGCAGTACGATCTTGCGCAGCGCCGTCAGCCGCGAGCACCCGTCCGTCATCGCCGCTTCATCGAGGCTTTTCGGGATGGCACCGATATAGCTCGTCAGCATCCACACCGCGAACGGGATCGCCACCGTCGCATTGGCGAGGATGAGGCCGAGATGGGTGTCGAGGATGTTGAAGCGGCGCATCAGCACGAAGAGCGGCAGGATGAGCAGCACGATCGGAAACATGTTGATCAGCAGGAACTGCAGCATCAGCAGCTTGCGGCCTGCAAAACGGAACCGCGAAAAGGCATAGGCTGCCGTGACCGAGACGATCAGGCCGACGACGACGGTACCGCCCGCGATGATCAGGCTGTCGAGCATGTTCTTGAGGAAGGACGTCTGCTCGATCAGCCGCACATAGTTGTCGAGGCTCCAGCCACGGGGTGAAAGCGATACTCCGGTGGCGGAAAGCGCGGCGGTCGGCGTCAGCGACGTCAGGATCATCCACGCGAACGGCGCCATGGCGAAAAGGACGATCGCGAGAACCGGCAGGTCCGTGGTGAGTATCCGGCGAAGCGTGCCCTGCTGTCTCATCGTTCCACCTCGCGCATGGTGCGGGCGAGATAGAGGGCCACGAACGCACCCAGAAGAATGGTGAAGGTCACGGCGATCGACGTGCCGTATCCGAAATCCAGATTCTGACGAGCCTTGACGAAGGCATAGAGCGGCAGCGTATGCGTCGCATAGCCCGGACCGCCGCCGGTCATGACAAAGATCACGTCCATGGAATTGGCAACCCAGATCACCCTAAGCAGCCCGGCCGTTGCCAGCACCGGCGCGATACCCGGCAGCGTAATGTGCACGAACTGCCGCCAGGTCGATGCCCCGTCGATCGAGGCTGCCTCATATTGGCTGCGTGGAATGCCCTGCAGGCCGGCAAGGATCATCACGGCAAAGAAGGGAAAGCCCTGCCAGGTCAGCGTCGCGATGATCGCGTAGATCGCCACATTCGGGTCGGCCAGCCACGGCACCGCCGACTGGACGATCGAAAGATAGATGAGGATGTCGTTCAGCACCCCGGTATTCGGATCGTAGATCCAGCGCCACATCAGCGCGATCACGACACTCGGCAATGCCCATGGAATGATGATCAGGGCGCGCGCAAGGCCGCGCCAGGGAAATTCGCGGTTGAGAAGCAGGGCGGCGACGAGCCCCAACCCCATCTGCAGCGGCACGGTCAGGCCGATCCAGATGATCGTGTTCCAGAGCGCGGTCCAGAAAACCGGGTCGTTGAACAGCTTCACGTAGTTTCCGAAACCGACGAACCTGCTGGCATTCGGGCGGAACAGGATGAGATCGTAGAAGCTTGTATAGACCGCCTGCAGCATCGGCATGAAGACGATGACGACGGTGACCACGACGGCGGGAGCAAGCAACAGGTAGGGCAGCAGCCGCTCGGAACGCCAGATCGATGTGGCGCGGCGTTGCATGGGAGAAGAGATCGATAGGGACATGCTTATCCTGCCCGTGGGAAGCAAGGCGGAGAAGGAGGTCCCGACACGTCGGTGCCGGGACCGGAGCGGCTTTACTCAGCAAACAGCGTCTGCAGCTGTTCCATCATCTTCTTCGCCGTGATCTGGCCCGTCAGCGCCTGCTGCATGTTCGTCTGCCAGGCTGTGTTGACGAATTCCGATACCGCCGAGGTCTGCGGCAGCACCTTGGCGAACGGCAGGGATTGGACGGTTGCCTCGACGAAACGGCGCTCGTGCAGCTTCCAGTCGGCGGAGCCGCTCTTCGTGACCGTCAGCTGACCTGTCGCGCCGTTGAAAGCGACGTTGTTCTGGCCTTCGGCCAGGAAGGAAATCCACTTCCAGGCCGCATCCTTGACCTTGGACGAGGAGAAGACCGCCAGCGACTCGTCACCATAGGACGTCCACTGGCCATTGCCGCATTTCGGAACCGGCACCGCGGAGACCTTGTCGCCCAGCGCGGCGACGAGATCCTTGGACGAACCGATATGGTGGATGGTCATCGCCGTCTTGCCGGACTTGAAGGCCGCGACGATTTCCTGGAAACCGTCGTTCGGCGCCGACGGCGGAATGACCTTGTCCTTCTGGAAGAGATCGATCAGCCACTGGTTGGCGGCAATCGCCTCCGGCTTTGTCAGGCCGCCCGGCTTCAGCTCGGCGCCTTGAGAGAGAACGAAAGCGCCCCACTGATCCCAGCCGCCCTTGCCGCCGCGCAGGCCGAAACCATAGGTCTGCGGTGCATTGGTGAGCTTGATGGCGGCGTTGCGGAACTCCTCACAGGTCTTCGGCGGCTGCAGGCCGGCTGCCTGGAAGAGATCCGTACGGTAATAGAGATAAAGGACGACATACTGGATCGGCAGGTAATACTGCTTGCCGTCAGGCCCCTTGTTCAGCTCGAGCAGATTGTCCAGCAGGTCGGCCTTGCCTTTCCAGCTGTCGATCTGCTTGCCGATCGGCTCCAGTGCACCCATTTCGGCGAGCCTCGGCTGCGCGAAAAGCTTGACCATCGCCGCATCGGGCGCATTGCCGCCGACCAGCGAGGTGTAGAGGTTGTCGTAGTAGCTGTTCCACGGCACGTTCTCGGCTTCGACCTTGATACCGGGATTGGCTGCCTCGAATTTCTTGACCAGGTCCGACATCGGGTTCGCCGGATTGTCGAAATGGTACCAGAAGCGGACGGTCTCCGCCTTTGCCTGACTGAAAGCGGCCGAAGCCGCAAGAGCGGCGCCGAGCGCCATTGTCCTCAGAAATCTCATAGTCTCCTCCTCCTTTGTTTATGTCATGGACGTCGTGTCAGTCGCCTTGCTGCATTGCCCGCGGCCGCTAGAGCCTCCCTTGCGGCCGAAAGTTCGTTGGTGTTCTGCAGGAAACCGTGGATGACGCCCGGCACGATGTGCAGTTCGTCACTACGGCCAAGAGACCTGAGGCGCTGGCTCAGGCTCAGGGTGTCGGAAAGCAGCGGATCCACGGCGGCCGCCATCAGGTAAAGCGGCGGCAGCGCGGAGAGAGCCGCATCGGAAGCCACGAGAGGGCAGGCAAGCGGGTCCTCCTCGACCACGCGCCCGCCGGCATAAAACGACCAGTACCGCTGCATCTTTCCGCGCGTCAATGCGGGGCCCTCGGAGAAGCGGACATAGGATGGCGTCGTGAAGCTCCGTGCGTAGCAGCCGTAGAAAAGCAGCGCCGCATCCGGCCCCGCACGGCCTTCGGCCTGTTCGTGCAGCATCGCGGCAAGAGCAAGATTGGCACCTGCGGAGTCGCCCGAAATCAGCAATGGGCCACGGCGAACCCCGGCAGCGGCCGTCACCTCAAAGAGGTTGCGCAGGGACGCGACAACATCCTTCAGGCCCGCCGGATAGGGATTTTCCGGGGCCAGCCGATAATCGGGCAAAACGACCGGCAGACCGCTTTCGAGTGCAAGAACCCGGGCGCACCGCTCGTGGGTTTCGGGCGAACAGAACGCAAAACCGCCGCCATGAACAAAGAGAATGGCGCCAGCCCCGGCCCCAGGGGGTACCAGCACTTTCAGGCGACAGCATGCCGAACCGAGGCTCAGGTCCTCCGCGACCACGAGTTCCGTCACGCTCTCCATCCGCGGCAGGTTGACGTTGCAGCGAACATTGGCGGCAAGCGATTGCGCCCGACCTTCCGCAGGCGGCAGAGATGTCGGATCCGGTAACGGCCCCAGTTCGGCGAGAACCCGCTCCATGAGCGCGACCATCTCGCCCGACAGGACATCCGACAATTCGACACCGTCGCTCACTGAATCACCTCCGGGAAGACTTCCGGCCCGAAGTCGACAATGGTCGCGATATGATGATGCATGGCGGCGGTGGCACGCCTTACGTCGCCGCCTTCGATCGCATCGATGATGCTGCGATGGCGTAGCGCCGTCGCCTCGAGATCACGCGCCATCGGGCTGCGGGAAATCTTGAAGCGATGATTATGAACCAGGCAGCGATGCAGGATCGGGTCGAGCGCCGGCAGGTTGGCATCCTCGAAAATTCGGCGATGGAAATCGCGGTCGAACGAGGCAAGCTCCAGCTCATCGCCCGCCCCGGCCGCGACAAGCATCTTCTCAAGGAGATCATTGAGCTCCTTGACCAGCGTCCGGCTCGGCGCACGCATCACACGGGCCATGCCGCTGCCTTCGATCTGCTGGCGCAACCGGAACATTTCGATCGCCTCGTCCTCGGTACATTCCGAGACCTGCGTGCCCCGATGCCCCTGGCGACGGACAAGCCCTTCTTCCTGCAGCTGAAGCAGCGCCTCGCGCACCGTCCCCTGGCTGCACTGAAAATGCGCGGCCAGCTCCAGCTCGGGCAGCCCGGTCCCGGGCGCCAGCGTCCCGAGCATGATGTCGCGCTTCAAGGCATTGAAGGCGACGCCTGCCTTGGGAGGTTTTGTCGATGTCGGTCGAGACGAAAAATACGCCATGTGGGTCGATCCAGCCGGTTGCGCATTTCTAAAGTTATCATTATTGATATTGATATCGATATCGGACGTCAAGCCCGAAGTCGGGATCGAGGAGGAAAGCCGTGGCCGGCATTGCATTGAAGAAAATCCAGAAATCCTATGGAGCTCTGCGGGTCATTCACGACATTGATATCGAGATCGAAAGCGGGGAATTCCTGGTCCTGGTCGGCCCTTCCGGCTGCGGAAAATCGACCCTGCTGCGCATGATTGCAGGGCTGGAGGAGATTTCAGGCGGCGAACTCGACATCGAAGGCCGGGTGGTCAATCTTCTGCCGCCTGCCGAGCGCAACATCGCCATGGTTTTTCAGGACTACGCACTCTACCCCCACATGAGCGTTCGGGAGAACATGTCCTTCGGCCTGAAGATGCGCGGCGGCGATCAGCGCGACATCGAAAACCGGGTAAGCCAGGCTGCAGATATCCTGAAGATCCAGGATTACCTCGATCGCCGTCCTGCGCAACTTTCGGGCGGCCAGCGACAGCGCGTCGCGATGGGACGCGCGATCGTCCGCGAACCTTCCGCCTTTCTTTTCGACGAGCCGCTTTCCAATCTCGATGCCGCCCTGCGCGTCGAAATGCGCCTGGAAATCGCCAAGCTCCACCGGCGCATGAAAGCGACCACTGTCTACGTGACCCATGACCAGGTCGAGGCCATGACCCTTGCCGACCGGATCGTGGTGATGAATGGAGGCGTGGTGGAGCAGATCGGCAGACCGCTGGAACTCTATCACAAGCCAGCCAGCCTGTTTGTTGCCCGCTTCATCGGCAGCCCGACGATGAACACGGTGCCCGCCGAACTTTCGACGGAGGGCAAAACGATCCTTGCACTCGGCAGGACCATTGAGCTGGGAGCGGCGGAAGTCGCTCGCTCCGCGTCAAAGAATGTCGTGCTCGGCATCAGGCCCGAAGATCTCACTCAATGTCCGGCGGATGAAGCCTGGTTCAGCGGTGAGCTGATGGTTGCCGAACGATTGGGAAGCCAGACCTACGGTTATCTGGAGGTCGGCCATTCGAAAATGCTCTCGGTCGAGTTTCCGCGAAACCGCGAAGTGAATGTCGGTGAAATACTCCACGTGCGCGGAGATCCTGCGAGAGTTCACCTGTTCGATCCCTCAAGCGGAAAGCGGATGGGATCAGGCTGCTGATGGGGCTGGGGCAGCGATCGCATTGTAGGCAGATCTCCGCCTTTGATGCCTTTGCTACTCGACGGTTCGTCTGTACGGGACGGAATTCCGGCTTGCACCTGCCAGCGTCGAATTGAGGACGGATCGGCGCCCGGCCGTTCTATCGCATTGACGCCTAGCGGAATGACGACTGCCGCACCAAGACTGTGTTCGGCGAAGGCCTCACGGGTCGGGTTTGCGCCATCAGCGGTGAACTGATCGACCGGCATGCCGATCTGGGCGCGCAGCGGCTCCAACTGTAGGGCATCGCGGACATCGTTTCGGTCTGAAGTGTGCGACGATATCGCCGCTGGACAGGGCTTCAGCATGAACCGGACTGGCGGAATGGACACCTTACCAACCGGGGTAGATGCACCGATAAGGAGCATTTGATTAACCGTACTGATTTCCGCGATTGTAAGGACACGTATGTTAGAAATCGTTCATCAATGGATGGATGAACATATGACTATAGAGAGTGCGCGGCGCGGAATCCGGGACTTCATGTCGGTGCAAAGCAGCAATCCGGAGCTTCTCAAAGCTCAGTATCGAGCATTCACTCGTCAAATGCCGATGATGTATTTCATTCTTCTTTCAAGCACTTGGGCGCTCGCCATGACCCATATGGGGGTAGCGCCATTGTGGTTGACGGCTGGCGTGCCGTCACTGCTTACATTCGGTTGCCTGCTTAGGGTACTCTTCTGGCTCCGCACCAGAAATGTCGACCCTTCTCCTGAATCTGCGCATGCTGCGCTTAAGCGCACCAATCGGCTTGCGGGCGGTATCGCGGTTGCTTTCACGCTCTGGTCGTTTGGGCTCGTTCCCTACGGCGATGCTTATACCCGCTCACATGTCGCCTTCTACATGGCAATCACGGTCATCTCGTGCATATTTTGTCTGATGTATGTGCGCTCGGCAGCCTTCATCGTGACACTCATCGTCAATGGTGCGTTCATCGCCTTCTTCGTCTCAACGGCTCAACCGACCTTCGTCGCGATCGCGGTCAATGTATTGCTCGTCTGCGCAGGTATGATGTCCATCCTCCTGACGAACTACCGAAACTTCGAATCCATGGTCGTTTCAAAGCAGCGCAGCGACGCGCTGAGCAGCGAAAATTATAGGCTCGCCAATGTCGACAGCCTCACAGGCCTCGCGAGCCGGCGGGCATTCTTTGCTGAGCTGGAGGCCGAACTCGAAAAGGCGCGGGCAAGCGGAAATCGACTGGCGCTTGGAGTCATGGACCTTGATGGTTTCAAGCCTGTCAATGATCTTTACGGCCACTCAGTAGGCGATCGCCTCCTGGTCGAGGTGGCCAACCGCTTGTCCGGTCTCCTGACAGCAAGTACGCCATTCAGACTAGGCGGTGACGAATTTGCAATCATTGCTCCGCTGCCACCGGAAAATGATCAGCTCGTTATCAACGCGAATGCCATTGCCGCGAAGCTCAGGGAGCCATACCATATGCCGGAAGGCACAGTGCACGTTTCAGCGTCGATGGGGATCGCGGTCTTTCCAGATCTGGCACTGAACCGCGAGCAACTATTCGACCGAGCGGACTATGCGCTTTACCACGCCAAGAAGCGGCAGCGTGGTGGCGCCGTGCTCTTCAATTCCGATCATGAACGGCAGATCAACTGTGATGCCAAAATTGAAAGCGTCCTGAAACAAGCGGACCTGGAAAACGAGCTGTCGGTTGTCTTCCAACCGATCGTTGACATTCGCAATCAGGTGACGATCGGCTTTGAAGCTCTGGCGCGATGGGACAGTCCGACTTTGGGCAAAGTTTCCCCCGCCTGCTTCATCCCGATCGCGGAGCGGGCCGGCATTGTCAGCTCCCTGACGAGGCCTCTTTTCAGAAAGGCGCTCGGCGCCGCTTGCTGCTGGGACCCAGCTATGCGTTTGTCGTTCAACCTGTCAGCACACGACCTAAATTCTGAGGTTGGAGTTCTTGCCCTCATCGGCATCATTGAGAGCAGCGGCTTCGATGCTAAGCGCCTCGATCTCGAGATCACCGAGACCGCCTTCACGCACGACTTCGAGCAGGTTACTCAATCCGTCGCGACCTTGCGGCGGCTCGGCTGCGGTATTTCGCTCGACGATTTCGGAACCGGCTATTCGAGCCTCACGCGGCTGCATGCACTGCCGCTGACAAAGTTCAAGATCGACCGGAGCTTCGTCACGAACTTGCACGAAAGGCCTGCAAGCTACAAAATCGTCAAATCGCTTCTGACCCTTAGTGCCGATATGGGACTGGATTGCGTCATAGAAGGTGTTGAGACGGAAGAGGAACTCGCGGCTCTCAAAGCTCTGGGCGGCACCAGCGTTCAGGGGTATTTGTTCTCGCCGCCATTGCCTGAAGATCAGACCATCGAATTCGCCACCCGGAATGGTCATGCGTGCAATAAGATCGCCGTGTGACGAGGGATTGCGTTCGGCTCCACCTGTGAGGCATCGCGGACATCGTTTCGGTCATGACGTGTGCGACGATACCGCCGCTGCCGGCATCCAGTACCAAGTGAAGCTTTCGCCAACTCCAAGGGGATTTTCAGCTTCAGGACCGACGAAACAAAGCCCTCCGTCTGTCGCAGACGCGGTCGAGAACCAATCCAAGCGGTAAACGCGTTATCGAATGCCAGATCGGAATAGCGCGGCTCTCCACCGCGTGTCTTCAACTTCGGCGCCTGCCAGCACGACAGCGCTTCCGCGTGATCCACAGACTGAGACTACGGCGCCGATGAAGACCTGCCTCGTAATCCAGCCGGTTCGTCATCCTCAACTTCATCTTGCCGATGTGATAACGGAGAGAGGCTTTGTGCTTGAAAGGCATCGTGGCGGAGACCAGTTATCAGGGCTGGTCCAGCGCCTACGAATACGCCCCTAGTGATTCATGCATCAACGCTGCGAAGCGGCGCAAGCTTGACCGGGTCGGCGATCAGCGATCCGGACCCGCTGCCTTCTGCGTGAAGATCGGCGGCATGCCTCCAATCCTCTCTACGGCCTCTTACCGAACTCGGCCTCGACCCTTATCCATTTCCGCGCCTGCTCCGAGAGGGTGAAGCCAAGGCCCGGGCGCGTCGGGACGATCATGCGCCCGTCGCTGATCTCCAGGCGTTCGTTGAAGAGGGGATCAAGCCAGTCGAAGTGCTCGACCCACGGATCGAGTTCGTAAGCGGCGGCGAGATGAAGATGGATCTCCATCGCGAAATGAGGCGCCAGCCTGAGCTTCTTGGCTTCGGCCAGCGAGCAGATCTTCAGGAACGGCGTAATGCCGCCTACCCTCGGCGCATCGGGCTGAATGAAATCGACCGACTTGTTCTCGATAAGGCTCACATGCTCCAGAACGCTGGTGAGCATTTCACCGGTCGCGATCGGGGTGTCCAGTTGAGCGGCAAGCGCCGCATGCCCCTCGGCGTCATAGGCATCGAGCGGCTCCTCGATCCATGTCAGATCGTATTGCTCCAACCGACGACCCATACGCATGGCGCTCGGCCTGTCCCATTGCTGATTGGCATCGACCATCATCGCAACACGGCCGTCGATTCGGCGATGCACCGCTTCGACGCGCTTGATGTCGGTCGCAGCGTCGGGATGCCCGACCTTGATCTTGATGCCGCCGATACCCGCTTCGATCGATTGCTCGACATTGTCGAGTATCTCGTCGATCGACGAGGACAGGAAGCCTCCGGACGTATTGTAGCACTGGACCGCGTCTCGATGTGCGCCAAGCAATTTTGCAAGCGACAGGCCGGCGCGTTTCGCCTTCAGATCCCAGAGAGCTATGTCAAAGGCCGCGATGGCCTGAACCGCAAGACCGCTACGCCCGACCGATGCGCCAGCCCAGCAAAGCTTCAACCAGATCTTGGCGATGTCGTTTGGATCCTCGCCAATCAGCGTGGCCGCGATCTCCTTGGCATGCTCGAACTGCCCTGGTCCGCCTGCCCGCTTCGAATAGCTGAAACCCAAGCCGGAGTGACCGTCTCGTGTCTGGATCTCGACGAAGAGGAAGGCGACTTCCGTCAGCGGCTTCTGCCGGCCGGTGAGAACTTTCGCATCGCTGATGGGTGTTTTCAGGGGCAGATGGATAGCGGAGAGCTTGACCCAGGCGATGCCGTTGCCGGACATGGCGGTCGATTCAATACGCGTTGAAGAGGTGTCGTGGGGCATGGAATTCTTCATCCGATCAAGTCTGAGGTGCGAAACCCGTGAACAGGTTCCGCATTGATACGTTTTCTGGCCGCGTCACTTCGATGAACCGACGAAAACCGCGGCAGGGGCCTTTATGGAAGTGAAACGATCTCGATCCAGTTCGGCTTCTTGCCCACCGGATAGGACTTCAGTTTGGTCAGGTTTCCATCCTTGCCTATGGAGTAGAGCGTCATGGAGTTCGACGTCTCGCCTGCGGCGGCAAGGTACGAGCCGGACGGATCGACTTTGATGTCACGCGGCTGCGTCTCGGTCGGAACGCTTTCTCTCGCGGTCAGCTTGCCGGTACCGGTGTCGACACCAAAGATCTTGATCGTGCTCGAGGTCCGTTCAGTGGCATAGAGGAAGCGGCCGTCAGGCGTGATGTCCAGGTCCGCGGCCCAGATCTTGTCCTTGAAACCATCGGGCAAGGCACTTTGCCGGTCGATATTTTTCCAGGCGCCGGTCACCGCATCGTAAGAGAAGGAGGACACCTGGCCGTCCAGTTCGTCCACGACGTAAACGAATTTGCCGTCCGGCGCGAACGTCAGGTGCCGCGGACCCGATTTCGCGGGGAATGCGATCGATGCAGGTTGATCGGCCGTCAGTTGCCCCGTCTCGCTGTCGAATTTGAAGGCAACGACCTGGTCTGATCCGAGGTTGGTCGCAAATACTCTGCGATTTTGAGGGTCGGGATGTATGGCGTGGGCGTTCTGGCCCGTCGGGATGATCTGCGATGGCGCGCCGACCGTTCCGTCCTTGGCGATCGGGTTGACGCTCACCTTGTGTCCCCCATAGGAGGCGCCGAACAGATATTTGCCGGAGTGATCCGTATCGATGCTCGCCATGCTATCGGCCAGTTCGCTTTTGCCGATCTGGGTGAGCTTCCCCGTTTGCGGGGCGATCGAGAAGGTCAGCACCATGTAAGGCTGCGACCTGATCCCGGCATACAGGAAACGCTTGTCGGGGCTGACGGCCATGGGAACGGAACCGCCAGGCTTCTCTACGCCGGCGAACGGGACCGTCTCGATCAAGGACAGCGCGCCGTCCTGCTTCGCCATCTGAAACACGCTGATGTCGTTGCTGTCGGCATTCCCGACATAAACGAACTCGTCTGCCGCGGCAGAGCCAATCAGAACTCCCGACGCGAAGAGCGCCGCAAGTGAAATCTTTCCTATCCTGCGCATGCCTGCTCCTCCTCCTGTTCGATTTCGAACGTGATTGATTTGTAAGAACTGCCCTGTCTGAAATTTTCGCGTCACAGCGGCCCTACTCGACGAACGCTTCCTCTCGTGTCTTGCGAATCCGCGGCGAAAGCACCAGCGCCAGAAGGCCGACCGCGATGAGAAGCAAAACCAGGCTCAATGGGCTCGTGACGAAGATTGAAGGGTTTCCTTGCCCGATCAGCATGGCGCGGCGCAGATTTTCCTCGAGCATAGGCCCGAGAATGAACCCGAGAAGAAGGGGGGCGGGCTCGAAACGCATCTTGCTCAGCGCAAACCCGACGACGCTGAAGCCCGCCATGACCAGCACGTCGAAGATGTTGTTGTTGATGCTGTAGGCGCCGATGCAGCAGAACACGATGATGGCCGGAAACAGCATGCTGTAAGGCACCGTCAGCAGCCTGACCCACAGCCCGATCAGCGGCAGGTTGAGCACGACCAGCATCAGGTTGCCGATCCACATGGAGACGATCATTCCCCAAAACAGCGCCGGCTGGGAAGAGATCACGTTCGGCCCGGGCGTTATGCCCTGGATGATCATCGCGCCCACCATCAGGGCCATGACCGGATTGCCGGGAATGCCGAGCGTCAGCATCGGTATGAACGACGTCTGCGCTCCCGCGTTGTTGGCTGATTCAGGCGCGGCGATCCCCTCGATGGCGCCTTTCCCGAACTCGGCGCGGTTGGAAGACACTCTCTTCTCCAGCGCGTAGGCGGCGAACGAGGACAACATTGCCCCGCCCCCCGGCAGAACGCCGAGAATGGAGCCCAACGCCGTACCCCTCAACACCGGCGCGACGATGCGCTTGAGGTCGTCCTTTGCCAACATCAGCCCGCTGACGCGTTTGACGCCGACCGTCCGCTCGCTTTCGCTCTCCAGGTTGCGAAGGATTTCGCAAATGCCGAAAATGCCCATGCTGACCGCGACGAAATTCAGACCGTCGTACAATTCGGGGATACCGAACGTGTATCGGGCTGCTCCCGTCTCGACATCCGTACCGACAAGGCCAAGTGCGAGACCGAACACAATCATCGCGAAGGCTTTCAGCAGCGAACCGCTCGCAAGCGCGACAGACGCGACGAGACCGAGTATCATCAGCGAGAAGTATTCCGCCGGGCCGAAGCTGAGCGCGATCTCGGCCAGCGGCGGCGCGGCCACCGCCAGAAGCAATGTCGAAACCGTGCCGGCGAAAAACGACCCGAGCGCCGCAGTCGCAAGTGCTGCGCCCGCCCGACCCTTCCTCGCCATCTGGTAGCCGTCGATCGCCGTTACGACGGACGAGCTTTCGCCCGGGAGATTGATGAGAATGGCTGTCGTCGAGCCGCCATACTGGGCGCCGTAGAAAATCCCGGCGAGCATGATCAACGCCGAGACCGGCTGCAATTCGAAGGTCATCGGCAAAAGCATCGCGATCGTCGCCGTCGGACCGAGCCCGGGCAGAACCCCGATCGCGGTTCCCAGCAGGACGCCGACGAAACAATAGACGAGGTTCATCGGCAGAAAGGCGGTAGAGGCGCCCAGCCAGAGATCTGAAACAAATTCCATAGGCATTCCGATCTTTTTTCGGGTGTCTCAAGGTTGGAGCGACGTCAAAAGCTCAACCACGGACCGAATACTTCGAGCGGCAGCGAAAGCAGGCGCGTGAACAGGATGGATGCAAACAGGGCGAGACCTGCTCCCAGGGCCAGAGCCCTTACCGAGCGTACGTAGATGCTGGCAAACGACACCCCCGCCGTCACAAGGAAAACCGTCGGCGCCAGACCCAGCGGCGTGAGCGCGAAGGCAAAGAAAAGCGGGGCGCCGATGACGAGAAGAAAGGCTTTCGGATTGAAAGGCGTATCGGCGTCATGATCGCCTTCCACGACAACCGATTTCGCCGCCATGATGAGGCCGATCAATATCAACAGGCTGCTGAGAAGTCTTGGAAAGTATCCAGACCCCATCTGAAACGAATTGCCGACTTCAAGGTCTCTGCCGAACCAGAGAAACAGGCCTCCGGTGACCATCATGCTCAGGCCACCAACGAAGTCGCGGCCGTTACGAATACCTACCATTCACAGGCTCCACCGTCGGAGTTACGGGCACGAAAGGGCGTCGGGGATCGATCGCCGGCAAGGCAGTCCCGGCAGGCAAGAGCCGGAACTGCTTGGAGCGAGCCACGAACCGAGCGTAGTCAGCGATCAAGCCGCTGGTTTAAGGCTATTGCAGCGGCACTCCTGCGGCCTTGATGGTCTCAGCCCACTTCTTCGTCTCGACGTCGATGAACTTGGCGAATTCGGCAGGCGTATTGCCTTCCGGCTTTGCGCCCATCCCTTCGAGCTTCTGGCGCATCGCAGGCTCGCGAAGGATTTCTCCGACCGCCTTGCTCACTTTCTCGACGATTTCCGGAGGCGTTCCGGGAGGTGCAAACAGGCCATGCCAGGATGTCGCCTCAAACCCCGGGAAATAGCTCGCCATGGTCGGCGTCTCGGGCAGCAGGTCGGCCTTTCCTGCACTGGTAACCGCAAGCGACAGGACCTTCCCGGCCTTCACCTGCTCGGCCGCGGTGGGGATATTGTCGAACATCATGTCAACGTGACCTGCCACGACGTCCATGATCGCCTGACTGCTGCTCTTGTAGGACACATGGGTCATCTTGACCCCGGCCCGGGTGGAAAACAGCTCGCCGGCCAAATGTATCGACGTACCGACACCGGACGAAGCATAGGTGTGCTTCCCCGGCTCCTTCTTCAGGAGGTCGATCAGTTCAGGCACCGTTTTGACCGACAGTTTTGGATTGACGACCAAGACGTTGGGAAGGGTTGCCACGAGCGAGACAGGAGCAAATCCCTTGTCCTTGTCGTAAGGCAGCACTTTGTACAAGGTCTGGTTGATCGCGTTCGAACTGACCGTACCCATGCCCAAGGTGTATCCATCCGCCTTGGCACGCGAGAGATCGCCCAGGCCGACATTGCCGCCGGCACCCGGCTTGTTCTCGATAATGAAGCGCTGACCGAACCGCTTGTCGAGTTCCTGTCCGACAAGTCTGGCAAATGCATCGGTGTTGCCGCCAGCCGCGAACGGAACGATGATCGTGACCGACTTCGACGGGTATTCCTCAGCACTCAGGGGTTGAAACGCAGCGCCCATGAGCAGGCTTGCAAAACCCGCAATCTTCACCAGCCGCTTAAACGTCATATTATCTCCTCCTTATTGATGGCACCGCCCTACTCCGGCCTCCCAGCCCTCCTCTTGGCTTATGGAAGCGCTTTCATGATGCCATGAGACGAGGTTTAAGCAAGCGAAAAAAGACGACAGATACTATATTTTATGAAATTTGCCTCGCCTCATATTATGATTGCTGTTTGGCATCGCCCATCGAGGGACATTGATGACGCGATCTTTCGCCGCTAGTGTAACGCGCGGTAAACGCGAGGCGTCCCTCGCGCCGTGCCGTCAAAACAATTGTTTTTTGTGGTGCGGCTTTGGCAAGAAAGGTCGATATGTGCGACAGCACGGCCGGTACACAGAATGTGACGCTCGCTGACATCGCGAAAATGGCGGGCGTTTCCTCCGTCACCGTATCACGCGCAATCAACACCCCTCACCTGGTAAAGCCGGAGACACTGCAGGCGGTCCGCGCCGTCATCGACAGAACCGGATATGTCCCGAACCTGCTTGCCGGGGGGCTGGCGTCCCGGAAGAGCCGCTTGATCGCGGCGGTCGTTCCCTCGGTATCAAGCACCATGTTCTCGGAAACGATCGAAAGCCTGAATTCCGAACTTGTTTCCGCGGGCTATCAGTTGTTGCTCGGGGTTTCAGGCTACGATCCGGCCAGGGAATTCGAGCTTGTTTCCGCAGTCCTTGCGCGAAGACCCGACGGGATAATCCTGACCGGCTTGAGCCATCTCGATCAGACCACCAATATTTTGCGATCGGCACAGTTGCCGATCGTCGAAATCTGGGACCTGTCTTCCGCTCCGCTGGACATGGCAGTGGGCTTCTCTCACCACAAGGCGGGGCAACTCGTCGCCGAACATCTCGCTCGCCTGAACCATGAACGATACGCGCAGATCGGCGCCAAGGATGAGCGCGGGCTTCAACGGCGGGCCGGCTATATCCAAGGCTTGGCTGCAAGCGGAATATTCGACGTGACCGTCAAGACGGTCAACGCGCCCGGCTCTTTTCGCGAGGGGCGCGAGATGATGGCAGAACTCCTGGATGAGGGCGGCTTATCCCTGGCGGTTTTCTGCAGCTCCGACCTGATAGCCCAAGGCGCCCTGGCTGAAGTGCAGGCCAGAAATCTGAGCATACCCCAACAGGTCGCGATTGTCGGCTTCGGAGACTTCGCCTTTTCGGCCTATACTCATCCGCCACTGACCACTGTCCGGGTTGACCGCGCTGATATCGGCAGCCGGGCGGCCAAGTGTCTGCTTTCACGCCTGAATGGATTGCAACGGGAACCCGCCGTGATCGACGTCGGCTTCGAGATGGTGGTCCGCGAGACTGCATGACGGCACCGCGCCAGCCTGTCCACGAGTGGGCGGGATCGGCAACGGTCCCGTCTTTGCATCACGTCCTGTCAGGACGGAACGACGTTGCGAGCCCATGACAAAGAATAACGGGTAAACATTTTGGCCGACATTATCCAAACGTTAGAGTTTATGGCCGACCGTCAGGAGATCGAGTACGCAGCACCCAGCGGACAGGGATTAATCCACTCTTCGATGTGCCTATAGCTGTTGCAATGGTGCCATCGGCGAAGCTGCCATTCGAATGGTGCTCGATATGGAAGCCGGTGGCTGTCGATGGTTGATGACGATCTTACTCCGCTTGCCCGTCTCGAAAGTGAGCTCGCCGATCAAAGCGCGTGGCTCGATGCCGCAATCAACAACATGCCGCACGGTCTCTGCATGTTCGATTCGGAGAAGAGACTGATCGTCTGCAATGCGGCTTACGCGCAGATGTATGATCTGCCGCAAGCGCTGACGCTGCCCCGAACGCCGCTGAATGCCATTCTTGAATATCGCTACGCCAAGGGCAACGGACCGGTCGACATAGCGACCTATTTCGACGTGGTCGCGAAAGCAGCGGAAATGGGCCGCTTCGCCAGCGAGAACATCAATATTGCCGATGGACGCGTCATCAAGATCTCCCACAACCCGATGAAGAACGGCGGTTATGTCGCCACCCATCAGGACGTTACGGCCGCAGTTGCGATTTCTGACGAACTCTTGAGACAGAGGGATACGTTGGAGGCGGCCGTGCAGGCGCGAACCGCTGAAATCGAGCGGCAGGCCCAGGAATTGAAACGCATGCTGGCCCAGGAAAGGCAGATCAATGAACTGCAGCGGCAGTTCGTCGCCATGGCCTCACACGAGTTCCGTACGCCTTTGGCGATCATCGATGCGGCTGCCCAGCGGTTGCGCCGGCGGAGCACCGAGCTGGATCCGGCATTCGTGACTGAAAAGACGGGACGGATCAGGGCGGCCGTGGCGCGGATGGTCGAACTGATGGAAAGCGTCCTTTCGATAGGCCGTCTCGAGCACGGCGGAATGGAAATATCGTGCGCGCCACTCTCGCTTTCAGAGATCATCGAAGCCTGCTGCGCCCGCCAGCGGTCGATCAGCCCCACGCACAACATATTGACATCTCTGGTCGCGCTGCCTGAACAGATCGAGGGAGACCGGGGGATGATCGAGCAGGTCATCACCAATCTTCTGTCGAACGCCGTGAAATATTCCCCTGCCGGGCCCGATATACACGTCCGCGGCTGGTTGGAATCGGACACGGTGAAAGTGTCCGTCCGCGACAATGGCATCGGTATCGATGCCGAAGATCTGCCCCGCATGTTTCAGCGCTACTTCAGAGCCAGGACTTCGAGCGGGATTGCCGGCACCGGCATCGGCCTGAACCTTGTCAAGCAGATTGTGGAACTGCACGGCGGGACAATAGACGTAACCAGCGAAAAGGGTCGCGGATCGACCTTTACGGTGACGCTGCCCATCCAAAGCCCCCCCGGGCACTGAATTCGACGTGGCTGTCGGGGCTTGTCGATGCCTGCGATGGCCGGCTCGCGAAGCCGCCGCTCCAGGTTCGGCACGCTGGTTGACCTCTACCGTCCCGATCGGTCGCTGAACATATCGCCACAGGCGTTTCGTGGCGGCGGTTGCAAGCCGGCGTGTTGCTGGTAGTGTCGGAACGATGCTTGCGGGACGGCCTGGAAGCATCGATCACAGGGGACGGCCCCAGTTGCATCAAACCGGGAAACCCTTTGAACCCCATATCCGATGATATCCTGCCTATGACGCCTCCCGCGCGCGGTGCGCTTCACCGATGGTTCGTCTCCAATGGCCTGCTTTCAACTCCTCAGGCCGCGGCGCCGATCGTCTTCGCCCTGGTGGCGCTATCCCTGACCGGCGACGCCAAAAGCGGTGCGGCGATCGTCATGGCGCTGACGCTGGCGCAGGTTCTTGGCGCCGTGCCCGTGGCGAGGCTCGGACGTTCCTACAATGCGGTTACCTATCTCAAATGCCTGATCGCCATCAGGACCCTCGCCTTCGCGATCATCGCCATCCTCGCCGCCGGTCAGGCGCCGTTCGTCTGGATGGTCGTTGCCGGCGCTGCCGCCGGCTTCGTCAACGGGGCAGCGAGTGGCTATATGCGGGCCCTTCTCAACTATCTCGTCGAACCCGGGCGATTGTTGAAAGCGCTGGGGATCACGGCGACGCTGAACGAGTTGACGTTTGTCATCGCGCCGGTTGCCGCATCTCTTCTGGGTTCAGTCTCTCCTCCCTTCGCAATCGGTGTCATCACCCTTCTGGGAGGCGCGCCGCTCCTCCTCATCCCGCGCATGCCTCATGCCCGCGCCCCTGCGCCGGCAACGACGGAGGGGGCTCTGATCACGCCCTCGATCCTGCTTTGGCTGTTCTGCGCGATGGCTGGCGGGGCGGCGGTTGGCGTCATCGAGGTTGGCGCCGTGGCTCTGGCTCTCGATTTCGGGTTCAAGCCCGAGCTCGGCATCATTTTCACGGTGGCGCTCTGCATCGCCTCCGTGTGCGGCGGAGTGTGGGTAAGCGTGCGCAACCGCCTGGCGCGGCGAGGAACGGTTATCTTCCTCCTGGCGGCGGCCACCGGCGGTGCCATACTGGTTTCGCTGCGCCATTCGGTCGAACTCTCGGCGTTGGGCTGCATCGTCGTGGGGCTGATGATCGCGCCTCTCGGCACCTATTATTCGGTCGTCCTCGATGGGCTCGCGCCTCCGTCCAAGCGTGCGGAGATATTCGCCTTGCTCCGGACGGCCAATTCCGTGGGCATTATCTTTTCGAGTGCGGCGCTCACCTGGACGTCGCTCCCGTCGGCGTTGATTGCCGGCGCGGCGTTGTTTTTCATCGCAACCCTCGCCACCGCGGCGTCCGTTTTCCGCTCGAAACGCTGAAACAAGGCGTCAAAGCCAGGGGTGCGATCTACGCCAGGGGAAATAAGGGCAATCTCGGTCGCGGACCGACGATTTACGATGCTCCACCGTTTGCGATCGGCGATCAATCGAGAGGAGGGTTTCGCAAAGTTTGAGTTGACCGCTTTTGATGGCGAGGCGACAGTTGGGACCTGAGCACGGCAGGAGGAAACTGATGGACGAAACAGACCACTGGCGCCACATGGCAACTGCACCAAAAAACGGAAGTCGGATCTTGGTCACCATCCGTCCGTCCGAACAGGGGCCGGCAGAAGTCGACCTTGCCTATTGGTCAAATGGCGATCAGTTCGGCGGAGAGGGCTGGCGCGCCTCCGATTCTTCACCCGGGCACATCATCCAGTATGCCGAACCGGAGTTGAAGTGTTGGATGCCGATGCCCTCCGCCAACCTCGATCGCCTCTCGATGCCTTCACCCTGGGAAGGCAATGACGGCCCGCAGTTCGACGGATCCGGGATCTGAAAAATCCCGCTGGGGAACTCCCCGAAAGGACGTCGGGCCGTCCGCACGACCCGGCGCCACCTGCAGACAGCGGTTGAGCGCGCAACAGGCCTTTCCCGTCCCCAACCTCAAGCGACCGAACAATCCCGAGCTTCGGCCACGCTCGATCAGGCCGGCATCATCAGGAAACAACCAGTGCTGTTCAGGCGCTATCGCCACGCCTTGGTGGGCGGCTCGCTGCCTTCGGGGAGCGGGGTCCGATACGCCTGACCGCCACGCCGTCCCTGCAGTTCTTTCTTGGCACGCGACAGCAGTTCCGGATCGGCAATCGCCCTTGCACCGGTTGCCGCCATCACCTTGGCGGCCGTGACCATCGCCTTGTGGGCGGCGGGCAGCTTGCCCTGGGTCACGGTCTGCCATGCATGGAACGGCGTGCCGATCGCCGCGGTCGCCGTCAGGCACTGAGCGGTAGGGACAACCCAGCTGACATCCCCCACATCCGTCGAACCGAAGAGCAGACCGGGCTGATCCGGTAGCGGCAGGATCCCGTGATGCAGGGATTTCGGATAATCGGCCGGCCCGCCAAAGGCTTCGGCGCTGGCGCGGACATCGTCGTCCGTCAAGGCGGCTGCGCGCAGCCTGTCGGCGAAGTCGAAATCCGCCGCGTCGAAACCGGGGGCACCCAGTCTCTCGAACTGCCGATGCATCGCCTCCTCCAGCGCCCGGTTCGGGAGGATGTTCGAGGTGGCGCGATCGAACACCATCTCGACTTTCGTCTCCGTCATCAGGGCAGCCCCCTCGGCGATTTTGCGCACCCTCTCGAACAGGCTGCGGACATCGCCGAGGCTCGGCGCACGGACCAGGTAGAGACCCTCCGCGGAAGCCTGCACGACATTGGGAGAAATGCCGCCGGTCTGGGTAATCGCATAATGCACACGGGCGTCCGATGGCATGTGCTCGCGCATGTAGTTGATGCCGACATTCATCAGCTCGACGGCGTCGAGGGCGCTGCGGCCGACCTGCGGGCTCATCGCGGCATGCGCAGCACGGCCGCTGAAGCGGAAATACGCCTGGATATTGGCGAGCGTCGAAGAGGACATGACGGCATTGTAGACGCAAGGGTGCCAACAGAAGGCGGCGTCGAGGTCGTCGAATGCGCCGGCCCGCGCCATATAGGTCTTGCCCGATCCGCCTTCTTCGGCGGGGCAGCCATAATAGCGAACCCTTGCCTTGACGCCGCTTTCGGCGAGCGCGTCCCGCAGCGCCACCGCGGCGAGAAGCGAAGCGGCGCCCAGGAGATTGTGATGGCATCCGTGGCCGTTGGCTCCCGGCTCGACAGCCCGCTGTTCCGTGAGGCCGGCTTCCTGCGAAAGCCCCGCCAGAGCATCGAACTCTCCCAGGAACCCGATGGTGACGTCACCCTCGCCAGCCTCCGCCATGAAAGCGGTCTTCATTCCCGCAATGTCGCGTGTGATCCGGAAACCTTCGGTTTCCATGGCGGCAATATGCTCCTCGACCGAGAGGAACTCTTCGAACCGCAGCTCCGGCATGCCCCAGACGCGATCGCTGAGATCGATGAAGGCCTGAGCCTTGGCGTCGGCGCAGCGTGAAATGTGGTCGGCGTCGAGAACGTCGTTGCGCCGTGTCGCTTCAGGCTTGTCGTCCCGCATATCGGTCATTCCTCGATCACTTGATATCGGCGCCCGCGCAGGCGAGCAGCACGGCCAGCCCGACCGACATTTCCGGAAGCGTCGTCGCCGGATCCACGTCGGTCCATTCGGTCAGCGAATGGGCGTCGCCGCCCTTGCCTCCCCAGGACAGGGTAATGGCCGGAACCCCGAGGCTCATGGCGACATTGGCATCCGTCGAAAACGAGCTGAACACCGGGGTCTGACCGATCGCCGCGATGGCAGCGGCCGCGGATCGCGTCAGCTCACCGTCGGCGGTGCCCCCGGCAGGCCGGTCGCCGATCAACGCGATCTCGACTGCGATAATCCCCTTTTCGATGGAGCGGCTGTCGTTTTCGACATGGCAGGACTGCAGCACGATCTCGCGAAAACGGGCATCGAGATCGGCAAGCTCGAAGGCCGAATTGGAACGCAGGTCCACCATCAGCGAAACCTCTGCGGGGATGGCGTTGACGGAACTGCCGCCCTTGATGACCGTGGAACTGCACGTAGTCTTCGGGTCGTCCGGCAAGGAAAGGCGCCCCAGTTCCACAACCGCGCGGGCTGCGGCAATCATCGGATTGACGATGCCGTGATCGGCAAAGCTATGGCCGCCCGGCCCCCGGAACGTCACCCGGTAGCGCTTCGACCCCGTTCCCGCGGAAACGACGGTATTGGCCGGCGTCGGGCCGTCGAGGCATATGAGAGCGGCGATGCGGTCACGATAGGCGCTATTGGCAAAGAAGTGCCGCATGCCACGCAGGTCGCCCTCGCCTTCCTCGCCAACGCTCGCCAGAACCAGAATGTCGTCCCTAGTCTCCATTCCGGCGGCATCGAGTGCGCGCAGATAGGCCAGGATGACGGCAAGGCCACGGGTATTGTCGCCGACGCCCGGCGCGGAAAGGCGAAAGCCCTCGCGCCGGACGGTAACATCCGTCCCCTCGGGAAACACGGTATCGAGATGAGCGGAAACCGCGATCATGCGCCCGCCGGAAACCTTGCCCCGGCGGACTCCGGTGACATTGCCGATGGAATCGATCGCCACGTCCATGAGGCCGGCAGCTTCCAGCATGTCCCGGTATGCCTGCCCGCGGACTTCTTCCTTGAAGGGAGGTGACGGAATTTCGGTGAGCGTTACCAGTTCGCCGATGAAGCGCTCATGCGTCTGGGCGAGAGAGTTCATCGCCGCGCCAAAAGACGCGCTGGCGAGAAGCGCCGGGATCGCGGTGTCTCCGGCGGGCGGGGCAGTTTTAGAGCTTTGCATGGTCAGGCCGCTTCGTTGAGATGACAGGCTGAAAGGCGTCCAGGGCCAATCGCCTTGAGTTCGGGAACGTCTCGCTTGCAGCGATCCATCGCGCTCGGGCAGCGCGGGTGGAATGGACAACCGGATGGAGGATCGAGCGGCGACGGCAGCTCCCCCTGGATCGGCCTGTAGTCGCGCTCGCCGGCTTCGAGCACCGGCAACTGCTCCAGCAACAGCCGCGTATAGGGATGGTTGGGTGTGGAAAACAGCGCTTCGGTCGGCGCGATTTCCACCACGCGGCCGAGATACATGATGACCACCCGGTCGGAGATATGTTCGACGACGCCGAGATTGTGCGAAATGAACAGATAGGTCAGGTCCAGCTCGTCACGCAGATCCATGAAGAGGTTCAGCACCTGAGCCTGAATGGACACGTCGAGCGCCGCGACCGCCTCGTCGCAGATGATCAGCGACGGCTTGACGGCAAGGGCACGGGCAATGCCGATGCGCTGCCGCTGGCCGCCGGAAAACTGGTGCGGATAACGGTTGGCATAGGCGCCGGAAAGCCCGACCTTTTCCATGAGGTCGACGACATAGGCCCGCTGCTCGGCCTTGCGGATGAGCCCGTGAGCAACTGGCGCCTCACCGATGATATCGATCACCCGCATGCGCGGATTGAGCGAGGCGAACGGGTCCTGAAAAATCATCTGGACGCTCAGCGCAAAATCTCGCCGCTGCTCCGGCGTCATCTCCGCGGACGAAACGCCTTTGTAGCTTATAGTGCCGGCGCTGATGCTGCTGATGCCGGCGATCATTCGGGCCACCGTGGACTTGCCGCAGCCGGACTCGCCGACGATCCCGACGACCTCCCCCTTTCCGATGGAAAGATCGATACCGGCAACGGCGCGCACGTCGATCCTCTTGACCCCGGCACCAAAGAGGTTGGCGATGTGCCCGGCAACGCCGACCGGTTTGGTGAACGTCTTGGCGAGGGATCGCAGTTCCAGCATCGGCTCCTGCCGGCCTTTTTCTGTCGTCATATCCTGTCTCATAGGGCTGGGTTCCAGCAGCGCACCGATCTCCCGCCCGGCAACAGGGTCGGTTCGGGCGCGACCAGGCATTCGGGCGTCGCCTTCTCGCATCGTTCGCGAAAGGCGCAGCCCTTAGGCAGGTTGAGCAGCGACGGCGTCATGCCCTTGATCTGGTGAAGTCTGTGGCCACGCGTGGCATGCGAAGGAACGGAATCGATCAGCCCTTGCGTGTAGGGGTGCAGAGGCCTCTCGATCACATCCGCAGTGGTACCCGTCTCGACGATACGGCCGGCATACATGACCGAGATACGGTCGGCGAGACCGGCAACGACCGCGAGATCGTGGGTGATCCAGATGAGCGCAGTGCCGGTCCTGCGGCAAAGCTGCTTCACCTCGTAGATGATCTGGCCCTGGATCGACACGTCGAGCGCCGTCGTCGGCTCGTCCGCGATGATGAGCTTCGGTTTGTTAATGAGAGCGATGGCGATGGCGATACGCTGCCGCATGCCGCCGGAAAGTTCGTAAGGATAGGCTTTCAGGCGCTCGTCGGGAGATGGAATACCGACCTGCACCAGCGCATCCCTCGCCCGCTGACGGGCTTCGGCCGTGCCGACTTCCGCATGAGCCTGCACCGTTTCGATCAGCTGCGTGTCGATGCGCAGGACAGGATTGAGGGTCATCGAGGGATCCTGGAAGATCATCGCGATGTCGTTGCCGCGCAGTCGCCGGCGTGCCTCCTCGCCCATCGAAACCAGGTCGAGGCCGTCATAGTCGATGCTGCCGTCCACGATACGGCCGGGCGGATCGATCAGACCCAGAATGGAGAAGCCGGTGATCGACTTGCCGGAACCGGACTCGCCGACAAGCCCCAGGATCTCGCCGCGACCGAGTTCGATATCGACGCCGTCGACCGCTTTCACGACGCCTGCTCTCGTGGCGAAATGGGTTTTCAACCTCTTGATCGAGAGCAGTGGCTCCTGTCGCGTCATCGCGGTTGTTTGCATGCTGCTCACGTCCATCACTGGGCATTCCTCGGGTTGAGAATGTCGCGAAGATGATCGCCCACGAGATTGATGCCGACGATGGCGAGAGCCAGCGCGATCCCCGGGAAGAACGAAATCCAGTACTGACCGGACAGCATGAATTCGAAGCCGTTGGCGATCAGCATGCCGAGCGACGGTTGCGTGACCGGAACGCCGACGCCGAGGAACGAAAGCGTCGCCTCCAGTGCGATGGCGTTCGCAAGATCGATCGTCGCGATGACGATCAGCGGCGGAAGACAGTTCGGCAGGAGGTGGCGGGCGATGATGCGCCGCCAGCCGAGCGAAAGGCAGCGGGCCGCGAGAACGTATTCGCGATTGCGCTCGACAAGGGCGGTGCCGCGGACGGTGCGGGCAAAATAGGCCCATTGCACGACAATGAGCGCGATGATCACCTTGTCCAGCCCCTGGCCGAGGACCGAAAGCATGACCAGCGCCACCAGGATCGCCGGGAAGGAAAGCTGGATATCGACGATGCGCATCAACAGGGCATCCAGCCAGCCGCCGAAATAGGCGGCGCAAAGGCCGACCGTCGCGCCGATCAGGAGCGATACGGTTACCGACAGGAAGGCGACCAGCAGGCTCGTCCGCATGCCGTAGAGAACGGCGGAAAGAACGTCGCGGGCCTGACTGTCGGTGCCGAGCCAGTAGGTGATGCCGCTGACCTCGGCGACGCTGCCGGGCGGCATCTGCGAATCCAGAATGTCGAGCGCGCCGATATCGTAAGGGTTCTGGGGCGCGATCCACGGCGCCGCGACGGCAGGGATCGCAAGCAGGATCATCAGGATCAGTCCGGCCATGGCCAGCCTGTTTTCCCTGAACTGAACCAGGAAGCGGCGGAAGGGGGATTCCTCGACATCCGCAGTGGGTGAAACGGTCACTGGCGTGCTCATCAGTCGCGCACCTTTTCGCGGGCACTCGGGTCGATCGCCATATAGAGGATGTCGATGACGAGGTTCAGGATCACCAGGAAAAACACCATCATGACGAGGTAGGCGACGACCACGGGACGATCGAGGGTGATGATGGAATCGATCAGCAGCTTGCCCATCCCGGGCCAGGAGAAGACGCTCTCGGTGACCACCGCAAACGCGATGGCCTGGCCGAATTCCAGACCCGCGACGGTAACGATCGGGATCAGGATGTTCTTCAGCAGATGGACGTTGAGAATGCGGGAGGGGCGCAGTCCCTTGGCGCGGGCGAATTTGATGTAATCCATCGGCAGGACCTCGCGGGTGGCCGCCCGCGTGACGCGGATGATCAGCGCGGCCTTGGCAAGGCCAAGCGTCAGCGCCGGCAGCGCCAGATGCTGCCAGCCGTCAAGCGTCAATATGCTGAGCGCGACCGGGCCGACATTGACGGTTTCCCCGCGCGCCGAGGCCGGCAGGACACCGAGATAGACCGCAAACAGCATGATCAGCATCAGGCCGATCCAGAAATTCGGCAGGCTGAAACCGAGGATCGAGCCCGTCATGATCGCCTTGCTGGACGGAGCCTTCGGCCGCAGCCCCGCGAGAATGCCGAGCGGAACGCCGACGACGACGGAAAACGTCATGGCGACGACCACGAGTTCGACGGTTGCGGGCATGCGTTCCACGATCAATTGCAGCGCCGGCTGGCCGGTGAGAAAGCTGCGGCCGAAATCGCCATGCACGGCATTGCCGAGAAACGTCAGGTATTGAACCCATATCGATTGATCGAGGCCAAGCGCCTTGCGCAGCGCCTGCCGTTCGATCTCCGTCGCCTCGGGGCTGACCAGCATCGAGGTCGGATCGCCGATCAGGTAAAGGCCGACAAAGACCAGTACCGACATGACGAGGATCACGCCGATCGCCTGAAACAGCCGGTTGATGATGAAAACGGGCACGTGCCTGTCCTTCTTTCGCATATTCCGGCCTGCTCGTCGCCAAGCAGGCCGGAACTCTGATTTACTTCGCGGACGTGACGTCCTGAGGCAGGGTATACTGATCGGCGCGGGCAGCGTAGCTCAGGCCCTTGCGCAGCGCCCAAACCGGCACTTCGAAATGAACCGGGATGATGCCGTAGTCGGACAGGACCATTTCGTCTGCCTTCTGCAGCAGCTCTTTGCGGGCTTTGTCGTCCATCGTGGCGGATGCCTTGTCCAGAAGCGCGTCGAGTTCCGGATTGGAATAACGCCCGCCATTCGACGTGCCCGATCCCTTGGACGGCTCGCGGGTTCCGACCAGCGACCGCAGCGTGGTGGACATCTCCCCGGTGGAATTGCCCCATGCCGCGAGATAGGCGCTGTATTCGAAATTGTCGCGGCTCTTGAAGAAGACCGGCGGAGCCGCAGCGGCGACCTCGGCCTTGACGCCGGCTCGCGTCCACATGGCAGCGATCGTTTGCGCCACGCGGGCGTCGTTGACGTAGCGGCCGTTCGGCGTGCCGAGCGTGATCTGGAAGCCGTTGGGATAACCCGCTTCCGCAAGCAGGGCCTTGGCCTTGGCGGTATCGACCGCCGGTGCGGCCTGGCGTGCCTTGACCGCGCCGAACATCGGCTCGGGCAGCAGGTCTCCGGTGGCGACGGCGACGCCGCCCATCACCCGTTCGGCGATCGCCTTGCGATCGATGGCCAGCGAAAGCGCTTCGCGGACCCTTTTGTCCATCAGCGGGTTCTTGTTGCCCTGGCCGGGAATGCCGGGGCTAGGTTCACCCTTCTGGTCCAGGGCGATATAGACGATACGCGTGCCGGGGGCTTCCGCCACCGAGAGCTTGGGGTTCGTCTTGAACTGCTCCAGGTCCGTCGTCGGCGGGTCTTCCATCATGTCGATGTCGCCGGAGAGGAGCGCGGCAGCGCGGGCCGCCGGATTGGTCATCGGGCGATAGATCACCTTGTCCCAAGCCGCGGGCTTGCCCCAGTAATTCGGATTGCGCTCCAGAACCAGATCTGCGCCCTTCTGCCAGGACACGAACTTGAACGGACCGGTGCCGACAAGCCCCTCGCCACGGTTGAACTCGACGGTCGTCTTGCCTTCCGGAGCCGGACCGGATGCTGCCGCCTTCGAGAGGATCGGCAGGTTGGCGATGTCGGTAACCAGCAGGGGATAGGGCTGCTTCGTGGTGATACGCACCGTGTGCGCATCGGCCGCCTCCACCTTGGCGATCTGGCGGGTGAACAGCGTGAAAGCCGTCGGACTGTTCGGAACCTTCGGAATGCGGTCGAACGTGAAAACCACGTCATCGGCGGTCAGCGGCGAGCCGTCGGAGAATTTTGCGTCCTTCCGCAGCGAAAATTCCCAGACCGTGTCGCTAGTCGCCTTCCAGCTCGCGGCCAGCGCCGGCTGTGGCACCAGCTTGGGGTCCATCATCACAAGCGGATCGAACATGGCGAAGGTCACCTGCATGTTCGGCACCAGAACGTGGAACTGCGGATCGAGCGAGGACGGTTCGGACTTGACGCCGACCTTCAGGTCCGCCGCAGAAAGAGACAATGCACCCATAAGCAGGAAGGCTGCCGAAGCGGCCAGCCTGGTTTTCACGAAATTCATGGTTCACTCCATTTTCTGTCTTCGTTTTTGTGTTTCTTCGAAGACGTTCCCATTTACCGATTGGCCCTGATGGGCCGGTTATTGGATGCGCAGGGTCCTCTCGATCCCCGCCATGACTTCACCGACGTCGATCGCCGCTCCAAGCGACCCCGCGAGTTCGAAGAGCGGTTCGGCCGCTGCCGCATGGCCGCTCCAGGCACAGCAGGTCTGGAACTTTGCCAACAGATCGGCGCCGTTCAGCGGGTTCTCCGGCGACCCTTTCGGGTGGCTGACCGTCGCCTCCATGATCCCGCCGTCTTTCCGATAGACCCGCGTGGTCGCCTTGAAATTCGCGCCGTCGACCATCAGGGCATTGTCGTAAGCGACCAGGCGGATACGAGGCAGCCAGGCGGCAACCCGTTCATCCCGCACACCTTCCGGCGTGAAATGCCCGAGCTCCAGCGCTCCGTCGACCAGCATCCGTGCCAGGCAATAGGTGCCGCTGAACCGCGCCTCCATTTCATCGACAGGACGGTCGAAGCGCAGGTTCCGTTTTGCCATTTCCGGCAGAAACGTCTCGATCCGGTCGATCGCCTCCGGCAAGAAGCCCGGTTCGTTCCGCAGGATCTCCAGGGCATCGACGCTGCGATGGATCGCTCCGCAGCAGGGAAAACGCTTTGCGAGCAATCCGCTCGTCTCGATTTCCAGCGTCTCGCCGAGATGGTCGATCATGACTTCGGCATCGATATTGCCCGCACCGGTCAGCGCCGCAAAACCCCAGTCGCCGGCAAGCGGGTCGTCATTGGCTCCGATACCGGCCATGGCGAAACGGGCCGCTAGAACGGCGTTCTTGGCTGCGAGCCCCGCATGGATCGGCTTCATCATCGAACCGAACTGCAGCTTCGAACCGGCTGCCATGCTTGTTGCCGCGCTCATTGCGGCGAGCACCTGGTCCGGAGTGGCGCCAAGCAGGCGGGCGCAGGCCCCGGCAGTGCCGATAGCGCCGATCGTCGAGGTCGAGTGCCAGCCGCGCTCATAATGGGCAGGCTGCATGAGACGGCCAATGCGCCCCTGAAGCTCCAACCCGACGATGAATGCGTCGATAAGCGCGGTCCCACCAATCCCCCGGCCATTCACCAGCGCTAAGAGCGCCGGGGCCAGAACAGCCGTCGCATGGGTAAACGCGGGCGCGAAATTGTCGTCGAAATCAAGCGCGTGGGCCGCGGTTCCGTTGATCAGGGCCGCATAGGGTGCGCTCATCCTGCCAGGCGCTCCGAACGCGAAACATTGCCCCGATCCGTCTTCCGCGACGGCGTTGATGACGGAACCGGTCGAAACGTCGTTCATCCCGGCGATCATGCACGCGGTGATATCGGAGAACGCATCTTCACCGCGACGATAGGCAAGCGGACTGAAATTGCCGGCGCCGGCCGCCCACTCGGACAGTATCCGGAATGGTTTTCGGTCCTCGCCCATTTGACGGGCCCTCTGCGCCGTGACCGTGTTCATCGTCGTTCCCATCCAGCATTGTCGCCGGTTATTGGGGTCGATCTTGGCCAAAGCGACTGGTATCGGCAAGAAACTAAATGGTCGCCTATGATGAATTTTAGTTATAATGATATCGTAGCGAGTACGTCGAAACTTCTGCAATCCTGCCCAAGCCAATGGCGGATCTGCCTTGCATCGGGACGAAGTCGACATAAGAAGATCTTTGGATAACCGGAAGTTATTGGATATGCGGTTGGAAAAACGATGGATCTGAGGCAGCTGAGGAATCTGGTCCTGGTGGCGCGTTATGCCAGTTTCGGGGTCGCAGCCGAGAGGCTGAATGTGACGCAGCCGGCACTCAGCAAGAGCATTCGTGCGCTGGAAGAGTCGCTGGGCGTTCGCCTTCTGGATCGCGGCCCCTGGGGCGTCAAGCCCACCGACTATGGTCAGCGGCTGATCGAATACGGTGAACTCGTGCTCTCCTTGACGGACGAGGCGCGGAACGAGCTGGACGCCATGCGCGGTGCACGTCGAGGCCGGCTGCGCATCGGTGCGGTCACGACGGCAATGCGGGAAATCGTACCGACCGCCATCAAGCGATTTCTCAAAGCCCAACCGGAAGTCGATGTTTCCCTTAACGAGGAACTGAGTTCGGCGCTTTATGCGTCCCTCCTCAACGGCGCAATCGACATTGCCGTGATGACACGGCCCAAAGAGATTTCCGAAGAGATCGAATTTCTCAATCTGCTTGAAATTCCGGTCGACATCGTCGCCGACAGGAGCAATGAGCTGGTCAGGATGCCGAAAGTCACCCTTGCGGATCTGACGGAATATCGATGGGTGATCCCGGCCCGACCCGAACCGGACCGCCTCGCGCTCGAGGCTTTGTTCGCCGCCGCCCAACTTCCCCGCCCTCTTGCGATCTGCGAAACGACCTCTTCGACCTTCCAGATGTCGATGATCGCCGGCTCGCAATGGCTGAGTTATCTCACTCGCACGAGCGTGTTCATGCAGGGACGCGACGCGCAATTTGTAGCTCTGAAGCTCGACAGCCGGACCTGGACCCGCAATATAGGCATTGCCTATCGACGCCGAAGCGTCCTGCGGCCCGTGGTGATGGCCTTCGTCAGGGAGCTGGAGGCACTCTGCGCGAAACTGCCGTAACCTGCATGGCAACGAATTCAAGCAGGAAATGCGGCATAGTTCACGTGGCTGGCGGCCGTTCAGACTGGCAGGAGCGTGATGCGGTGGATGGTTTCCTGGGTGACGCGGGCATCGCTGTAGAGGAGCGGCGCGTATTCGCCTTTCGACCATGGGTCGGCGAGGTCGCCGTAATGGGGTGAGCGCGGATCGCCGGATTGGCCGGGCGCATTGATGCAGACGCTGTTGTCCCAGTCGCCGACATCCATCACGAGGCGCACGGAGGCGCCGGCGTTGACGCCGAAATCACCCATCCGGTAGCCGGCATGCATCGGTGTCGAGCGGCTGCCGCCAAGCGGGAGCGGGCCGACGTTCCAGTCATTGAGATTGCCCGTCGCATCTTTCGTCTTGATGCGGCTGGTCGCGTGTTCGAAGAGCGCGCGGTGCAGGTCGCCCCAGCGCCACGCTGCCGGGTCGGCGCCCAGCCGGTTTTCGCAATCGGCAAAGCCGGCGGAAAGCGTCGAAAGCAGCATGGCGTCGCGTTCGGAGGCATCCCAAAGCGTGCCGGGATCGCCGAGCAGAACCAGCATGCGATCGACATCGCCGGGCAACAGCAATTGGCGGACGGTCGGGTTCGGCGCGAACCTTGCCAGCAGCGCCGGCCGCAGGTGTTTCATCCACCACACTTCGAAGAGCGCTGCTGCTGCACTTGCCGCTTCGAGGCGATAATCCCAGCCGACGAAAAGCCTCGCCGCACCTTCCCCACGGTCATTCAGCGGTTGACGGCCGGCGACCTCTTGCAGCACGGCGCAAATGGTTGCGGCCGGGCGGGAATAAACATCGGTCTGCAGGGCCATTGATGCCGCCAGCGTATGTTCGGGATCGGCGCGCAGCACCGATTTGATCCGCTGGGCGCGGCTGACCTCCGCCCATTCATGTCCGATCGACGGAGCCTTCGGGTCGCGGTCGGCGGGGAGGTTCATCTCGTTGGCGGACGCCACGAAACCGTCGGCGGGATTGTAGGCACGCGGTAACTGCTCGGCGGGCAGGAAGCCGTCCCATTCGTGGCTACCATGGCCCGGCACCGGCAGCAGCCCTTCCCAATTGCGGCGCACCGGCGTGAAACCTGCCGTGAACCAGCCGATATTGCCATCGATATCGGCACTGACATGATTGACCGAGGGCGTCCCCCAGCATCCGAGCGTCTGCGAAAACGCCTGCACCGAACTGCTGCGCATATAGGAGAGGCTGCCGAGATAGGCCGCAGAGCCGGGCGACAGCCAGACGGAACGCATGGCGATGACCTGGCGGATCTTCGGGTTCTCGTGGAGGATCGGCCCATGGCGGGTGAAGGAAAGCGTCAGCGTCTGGTCGGGATAGCCTTTGACCTCGAAACTCTCCTTGATGCGGATGATCTTCTCCCACCCGTCGCCATAACGATAATGTTCCGGATCGCCGTCCTTCGTCTCGTAGACATAAACGTCCTCCTGGTCCGCGCCGAAGATGGTGAGGCCGAAGGCGGTGCGATCGTTATGGCCGAGCGAAATCCCGGGGGCCGTCGGTTCGCCGGTTCCGATGGCGTTGAGGCCGGGGGCTTCGAGGTGGACGAGGTACCGTAGTGACGGCACGGCATGCGCCCTATGCGGGTCGCTGGCGAGGATCGGCCGGCCGGTCTTGGTACGCGAGCCGTGCACCGCCCAATTGTTGGATCCCTCCTCCGCAATCGCCTGCACGATATCGCCAAGGTCGGTAACTTCGGTCCACATCCAGACGTCATCGAGACCGGCGGCAAGCCGGGCCCTGTCGAAGGTAACCGCGGCCGTGGCAAGCTTGAACAGGCGCGTCGCCGCGAGCGGAATATCGGCAAGCGAGATCCCCTCCTCTGGTTTCGGCGAGACCGGGGGATCGAGTTCGAACCGCAGCAGATCGGTTTCGGCATCCGCCAGCGCCATAATGTTGGCGCGCAGGATTTCGGAAATGCCGTTGCGGGTCAGTGCGTGGCTGCGGATCCGCACCACATCCGAAGGCTGCCAGCGCGACGGCCTGGTGCCGAAGAGGGCAAATTCGGGGGGAAGACGTTCGGGTTCGGCCTCGCAGAGCGCGACGTAAGCGTTGATGCCCGTAGCAAAGGCGGTGCAGATTGCCTGGGTATCGGGCGCATAGGATACCCATTCCTGCGCCATGTCGCCGCGATAGAGGAAATGCCGGGCGGCATGGTCCTGCGCAAGATAACCGGGGCCGAAATCGGCGGCGAGCAGACCGAGGCCACGTTTGCGCCAGAGGTCGAGCTGCCAGAGCCGGTCGCGCGCGGCGTTAAAACCCTGGACCAAGAACAGGTCCTTTTCGTTTGCCGCCCTGATATGCGGAATGCCCCAGCGGTCGATGCGGATTTCCGCCTCGACATCGAGGCCGGCAAGCCGGAGGGTTTCGTGTACCTGGACGTCGGTCATTTCCATCTCTCAGTAACGGCTTTTAGGCATGGTGACAGGCGACGCGGGCGCCATCGGCCCGCGGCGTCAGTTCCGGCCGCTCCTTCGAGCAGATTTCGGTCGCCAGCGGGCAGCGTGTGTGAAAGGCACAGCCCGACGGGATGTTGGCCGGGCTCGGCAGTTCTCCACCCAGGATCAGCCGCTCCTTCGAGCGCTGCACGACGGGATCGGCTTCCGGCACCGCGGACATCAGCGCCTTCGTATAGGGATGTTTCGGATTGGCGAAGAACGTGTCGCGGTCGGCCATCTCGACGAAACGGCCCAGATACATGACCACGACCCGGTCGCAGATATGCCGGACCACGCCAAGATCGTGGCTGACGAACAGGTAGGAGACACCGGTGCGTTTCTGCAGCGCCACCAGCAGGTTGAGGATCTGGGCGCGCACCGACACGTCGAGCGCCGAGACCGGTTCGTCGCAGATCAGCAGATCCGGCTCCAGGGCGAGCGCTCTTGCAATCACGACGCGCTGCCGCTGGCCGCCGGAAAACTGGTGCGGATAACGGTCCGCATGCTCCGGCCTCAGGCCCACCTGCTGGAGGAGCGTCGCGACACGTTCTTTGAGCGCCCTGCCCTTTGCGATGCCGCGCACGATCAGCGGTTCGCCGATCGTGGCGCCAACGGTCGAGCGCGGATCGAGCGACAGCGCCGGATCCTGGAAAATCATCTGCACCTTGCGGCGGATATCGTTGAGCTTCTTTCGGTCGGCGCCGACCACTTCGTCGCCGCTGATGCGCACGCTTCCCGAAACGGGAGCCTGGAGACCGACGATGGTGTTGGACAGCGTCGACTTGCCGCAGCCGGATTCGCCGACCAGCGCCACCGTCTCGCCACGGGCGATATCGAGGTCGACCCCATTGACGGCCTTGACCACCGGGCCGGCCTTGCTGAGCAATCCGCCACGGCCGCCGAAATGCACCGCGACATCGCGGATTTCGAGGACGTTCTGATGCTCGCTCATGCCGCCACCCCGCGGATTTCCGCCATGCGGTCGATATGCCAGCAGGCCGAGCGATGACCTGCGCCGCAATCGAAGAGCGGCGGCTGTTCGGCGCGACACTTGTCGGTCGCAAGCGGACAGCGATCGACAAAACGGCAGCCGACGCCGAATTCGTTCGGCGTCGGCACCGTCCCCTCGATGGTCGCGAGGTCCGCCTTCGGCGCATCATCGAGCTTGGGAACGCTGGCGAGCAGCAGGGCCGTGTAGGGATGTTTCGGCAGCCGGAAGAGATCGTGAACCGGCGCGATTTCGGCGATGCGGCCGGCATACATGACCGCCACCTCGTCGGCGATGTCGGCGACGACGCCCATATCGTGGGTGATCAGCACGATAGCGGTGCCGCGCTCGGCGACCAGCTTTTTCATCAGGTCGAGGATCTGCGCCTGGATGGTCACGTCGAGCGCCGTGGTCGGTTCGTCGGCGACCAGCACGCGCGGGCCGCAGATCAGCGCGATCGAGATCATGATGCGCTGGCACATGCCGCCGGACAGTTCGAACGGATACTGGTCCAGCCGCCGTGTCGGGTCGGGGATGCCGACATCGACCAGCATCTGCCGCGCCTTTTCATAGGCCTCCGTCCTGGAGACGCCGTGGTGGACCCGGTAAGCCTCGGCAATCTGCGAACCGACCGTCGTCAGCGGGTCGAGCGATGCGCTCGGTTCCTGGAAGATGATCGAGATGTCCTTGCCGCGCGCCTTGCGGAACTGCCGCTCGGAAAGTGCCGCGAGATCGGTGTTTTCGAGCATGATCCGGCCGGCGGTGCGCCGGGCCGCCGGCGGCAGCAGGCCGAGCATGGCATAGGAGGTCAGCGACTTGCCGCAGCCCGACTCGCCCACCAGCGCCATGACCTTGCCGGGCGCGACCGTGAAGGAGACGTCGTCGACGACATTGGCGCCACCGATATCGATGGTCAGCCTGTCGACGGAAAGCAGCGGGGTGGCGGCGTCCATCATCTCTCCTCAGCCTGCCGTCTTCGCCCGTTCGGGGCGTTTGTAATTGCCGATCGAATTGCCGCCGTCGACGCTGATCACGGCGCCGGTGATGAAGGCTGCCTTTTCCGAGCAGAGATAGGCGATCGCGCCCGGCGCATCCTCCGGACCGCTGGCGCGGCCGAGCGGAATGTTCTTCAGCATGTTGGTGACGTAGTCGTCGGAAAGCTCGCTCACCTCGCTGCCCGGCGCAAAACCCGGCTCGACGACGTTGACGCGGATGCCGTATTCGGCGAGCTCCATGGCGAAACCCTTGGACAGACGTTCGATAGCCGTCTTCGACGTGCAGTAGGGAACGCCGTTCTGGGTCATCTTGCGGGCAGCACCCGAGGAAATGTTGACGATCGAACCGGCCTTGCCTTCAGCGATCATCAGCTTGGCGAACTCACGAGAGAGCACGAAGGGGGCGCGCAGGTTGACGCCGAAGACGCGGTCCCAGTCGGAAAATTCCATGTCGAGCAGGCTGAAGCGGGTGTAGATGCCGGCATTGTTGACGAGGATATCCGGCGCTTTCCATTCACGCTTCACGAGATCGACGAGTTCGAGCATCGAGGCGTCGCTGGTCAGCTCGGTCGCATGCAGAAGAACCTTGGAACGGTCGAGGCCGAGCTCGGAGACCGCCTTTTCCAGCCCGTCCATGCGGATGTCGCTGAGGCAGAGGCGCGCGCCTTCCCGAGCGAAATAGGCGGCGATCCAGCGGCCGAATATGCCGGCTGCGCCGGTGATGACGATGGTCTTGTTTTCGAATTCCATGACTTGAAACCTCAACGGCTACGGGAACGTGGGTCGAGCTGGTCTCGCAACCAGTCGCCAAGCACGTTGACGGAAAAGACGAGCAGGAAGAGACAGGCGCCGGGAAAAGCGACGATCCACCAGGCCCGTTCGATATATTGACGGCCGACGCTCATGATCGAACCCCAGCTCGAAGCCGGCGGCTGGATGCCGAGGCCGAGGAAGGACAGGCCCGCTTCCATCAGGATCATCAGGCCGAATTCGGCGGTGGCGACGATCAGCACCGGGCCTGCGATATTCGGCAGGATGTGATGGAAGAGAATGCGCGCTGCCCCCGCCCCCGCAAGTTCGGAAGCCTTGATGAACGGCAGGTTCGCCACCTGCAGCGTCTGGGCATAGGCAACGCGCGTATAGCGAGGCCAACGGGTGAGGCCGAGAACCAGCACCAGTTTCAGGAAGCCGGGACCGAGCACCGCGACGGTGAGCACCGCGAGCAGGATCGCGGGGATCGACATCATGATGTCGACGAGCCGCATGATCAGGATCTCGATCTTGCCGCGGAACCAGCCGGCAACCATGCCAAGCGTCACGCCGACCAGCGACGAGACGACGACGGACAATACGGCGACCGACAGCGAGACCCCTGCCCCATAAAGCGTGCGCGACAGAAGATCACGGCCGAGATCGTCAGTGCCGAGCCAGTAGGTGATGCCCCGCATCTCGAAGCCCGGCGGCTTCAGGCGTCCGAGCAGGTTCTGCCGATTGGGGTCGGCTGGCGCCACCCAGGGCGCGAAGATCGCCAGAAGCACGATCACCAGGAAGACGATCGACACGAGGATGACCGAAACGGGGATCCGGCGAAGGCGTTGGCGAAGGGCGATGACGGCGATACTCAAAGCCTTCTCCTATCGGGCCAGACGGATGCGCGGATCGACAAGCGCGTAGACGAAATCCGCGATCACGCTGGTCAGCACATAAACGAAGGAAATCAGAAGCACGATCACCTGGACGACCAGGAAATCGCGCGACTGGATGGATTGGATGGCGAGCTGGCCGATGCCCGGCCAGGCGAAGACGGTCTCGACGATGACCGCGCCGGCCAGCAGGTTGCCGATTTCGAGCGCGGCAATGGTGATCACCGGGATCGCCGCATTGCGCAGCACATGGCGGGACACGACGGAACCGAGCGACAGGCCGCGGGCGCGCCCTGCCCTGACATAGTCCTTGCCGAGTTCGTCGATGATCGAGATGCGGGTCATGCGGGCGAAGGTCGACATCGAGATCGCCCCAAGCGCGATCGAGGGCATGATCAGCGAGGCGAAATCGCCGGAGCCGGAGGTCGGCAGCCAGCGCAGCGTCACGCCGAAAAGAAAGATCAGGACGATGCCGGACAGGAAGGTCGGCACGCTCTGGCCGGTGACGACGATCGCCGTCAGCAACCGTTCGAGCCAGCCGCCGCGGCGTGTCGCCATGACGATGCCGGCCGGAATGCCCATGCCGATCGCCACCACCAGTGCCCCGGCGGCGAGCATCGCCGTATAGGGCACGCGTGAAACGACGATATCGAATGCCGGCACCCGCTGGACGACGGAAATGCCGAAATCGAAATGCGCAAGGCCGCCGAGATATTCGAGATACTGCACCCAGATCGGCCGGTCGAAACCGAGCTGGCTGCGCAATTGGGCGATCATCTCGGCCGATGCATCCTGCGGCACCAGCAGCAGGGTCGGATCGCCCGAGAGGTGCATGACGACGAAGACGATGGTGAGAACGCCGAAGATCGCAATGATCGCCTGTATCAATCGTTCGACGGCGTATCTCAACATGGTCGCGTTATCCGTCTGTTACTGCTGCCAGCTCATGTCGGTGACGAACATGGCTTCGTTGGCGGTCGGCTGCCACTTCAGCTTCTTGCTCGCACCATAGAGCGCATAGGCCTGGTAGAGGCCCATGCCCGGCACGTCGTCCTTCAAGATCTGGTAGGCCTGCTCATAGAGCTTCAGGCGCTCCTTCTGATCGAGGATGACGCGCGCCTTGTCGACCGCCTCATCGAACTTGGTGTTCGAATACTTGGCCCAGATGCTGCCGGTACGGAACAGCGGGAAAATCACTCCGTCGACGTCCTGGCAGGCGCAGGACCAGGCGCCGAAGGCGAGGCCCCCGGCATTGGCCGGATCGCCCTGGCGGCGCTTCAGGAAGGTCGCCTGGTCGCTCGAGGAGATTTCAACCTTGAGGCCGGTCTCGTTGACCATCTGCTGGATCGCCTCGACGGTCGCCCGGCTATAGGCCGGGGAGGTCAGGAATTCGACCGTGGCGCCTTCCGCGCCCGCTGCCTTCACCAGTTCCTTCGCCTTGTCGAGATTGTATTCGTAACCCTTGACCTTGTCGGTATAACCGAAGACCGGTTCGGCGCCGAGGACTTCCACCGGCTTGCCGTAACCTTCGAGCAGCGCTTCGACGAGCGCCTGGCGGTCGATCGCATAGGCGATCGCCTGGCGGACGCGGACGTCCTTGGTGACGCCGCCCTGCGCATTGATGAACAGGTAGCCGATGCGCTCGGTCGGGACCGAGAGGACCTGAGAATTGCTGTCGCTCTTGATGCTTTCGGCCTGGTCCGGCGGCACGTCGCGGACGAGGTCGGCCTTGCCGGTCTTCAGGTCGGCGATGCGGGTCGAGACGTCGGGCACGGTGCGGAAGACCACCTTCTGGAACGGCGGCTTGGTGCGCCAGTAGCTGGCATAGGCTTCGAGCTCGGTCTGAACGCCCTTCTGCCAGTTCGCCATCTTGTAGGGGCCGGAACCCATCGGCTTGACGTTGAATTCCTGGTCGCCGACCTTTTCGACATAGGCCTTCGGCACGATCGAAAGCTTGACAAGCTGGGCAAGCAGCGCCGGATAGGCCGATTTGGTGGTCATCTTGACGACGGTCGGGCTCACCGCCTCCGCCTTGGCGATCTGGTCGAACTGCGAGAGCTGCGGGCTCTTCAGCTTCGGATCGATGATGCGGTTAATGGAGAAAGCGACGTCCTCTGCGGTCAGCTTCGCGCCGTCCTGGAACGTCACGTCGTCGCGGATCTGGAATTCGATCGTCTTGTCGTCCAGATATTTCCAGGATTTGGCGATCTGCGGAACGATCTCGCCCTTCGCATCGCGGGTCAGCAGGTTGTCGAAGATATTGCGGTAGATGGAGTAGCTGTCGGTATTCCACTGCAGATGCGGATCGAGTGTCGCCGCGTCGTTCGGCAGATCGATGGTCAGCGTATCCTTGGTTTGCGCAAGCGCGGTCGACGCGGTGAGCGCCAACAGCATGGCGCCTATGGATGCGAATTTGGCAGACATGTTCCTTACCCTCATTGTTGTTGCTGCTGTATTCAAGAACTGTTTACGCCGCCCTCTCGGCGGTCTTGAGCCCGGCCTCGTCGGCACAGTAGCGGGCCAGTTCCGCATGGGTGCAGAACCAGATGTCGCCCTTCGACCTGGCGAGCCGAATGATCTCTTCCAGAATGAAGATCCGCGACCGGTGCCCGACGTGATGCGGGTGCATGGTGAGCTGGAACAGACCGCCCTCTTCCCAGGCGACTTCCAGTTCGCGGGCGAAGATGTCCAGCACCATGGCCGGGCCGCCGTAGGGCCGCGCGCCGGTCATCCGGTCCATCGCCACGTAAGGTGCGTCGTCGCGGATCCATTCGACCGGGATTTCCACCACGCCGGTCGGTTCGCCGTCCTCCAGGAGTTCGTAAGGCTCCTCGTCGGCCATCAGCGAGCTATCGTAGAGCAAGCCCATCTCGCGGGCGATCTTCAGCGTATGGGGGCTGAAATCCCAGGATGCGGTGCGCATGCCGACCGGGCGGATGCCGGACAGTCGTTCGAGAGTGTCGGCGGCGCGCAGCGCCAGATCCCGTTCCGTCATCTCGTCGAGCCGGGAGTTGAATTCGTGTATCCAGCTATGAATGCCAAGCTCGTGGCCCGACGAAACCACGGTCTTCACCTCTTCCGCATTGATCATCGCCGAGACGGCCGGCATGAAGAAGGAGGCGGGCACGGAGTATTTTTCGAGCAGGCGCAGGATGCGCGGCATGCCGGCGCGGGCGCCATACTGGCCGCGGCTCATCGTGCCGAAGGACATGCCCCCGTTTTTCAGCTCCATCGTCTCGTGATCGGAATCGAAGGACAATGCCACTGCCATGCGTGCGCCGTTTTTCCATTTCGCCGGTCTCAGGGAGCGCCCGGCGCGCACCTTCTGAATCTTTTGCTGCCAGACACTATCCGGCCAGGTCCAAGGTTCGGAGGCATCGTTTTGCTTATTCGGCGCATTCATGAGATCGTTCGTCCTCTCAGCGCGGCACCCCGAAATGGGGGTGGCTGCTTTCTAGGCAGAATTGTTATGAGCCGATCCGATGACCATCAATGGGGGTTTCGTTCACATACATGAACTCCGAAATCAAAAGCGCGGGCCGGATTCTCGACCTCCTGGAGTATATGGCGTCCCGGCGGGAAGCAGTGCCGCTTGCCCAGATCGTGCGCGATCTCTCCTTTCCGAAAAGCAGCGCGCACGGTCTCGTGCAGACGCTCGCTGCCCGTGGCCATGTGGTCCAGGACGATGCCGGCCGTTACATGCTGGTGGAAGCCAGCCGCCACGGCTTTCCCTTCCGGCGTCACGAAGAGCCGCTGGTCGTCGTGGCAAAACCTTTCATGGAAAAGCTGCGTGACGAATCTGGCGAGACCATCCTGCTCGCAACGATGAATGCCCATTGCGACATCAGGCGGCTGGCGAAATGCGTCAGCCGGCATCGGGTGCGCTACGACGTCAACCTCGACGCGGCGATCGCCGCCTATTGCACGGCAACCGGCCGCGTGCTGCTTGCCTTCACGCCGAAGGAAGAGCTGGAACACTATCTCTCCCGCGTTCAACTCCTTTCCTATACCCGGTATACGGTAACCGATATCGAACGCATCCGAGAGATGCTCGTAAAGGTCCGCCGGGATGGCTATGCGCTGAACGATCAGGAATTCGTCACCGGCTCCACCGGCATTGCCGCGCCGATCTTCGACGGCAGCGGCGGGGTCGTCGCCGCCCTCAATCTCGGCGTTCCGACGGTGCGCTACAACGAGCGGCGCGAAGGCTTCCTGCTGATGGTCCGAAGCGCTGCGGACGATATCAGCCGGGCGCTCGGCTATCGCCGCTGAGGTTCATCCCGGGCACGGATGATGGAACGCACCGAAATCGGCCTCGTTTGGAAAGCTACACTCTTTCGCAGCGGCATTTTGGAACAAACGAGGTCGCGTCAAATTCGGAAGAGGATAGTATCCTGCCATCGATCGGAAATGTCCGGGGCTTCATGCCATTGGCACGGACATGGCGGTCGACAATTGCAAGTGCAGCCGGAGAGCAGGAGTGTTTTCGTTAGAATCTTGACGATCAATCGACGACCGGGCGTCAGGCTGCCGGATCTGCAAACACGCCAATCACGAAACAATTCAAGGGAGCCGAGATATGAGCCTTCGCATCAACGATATCGCACCGGATTTCACAGCCGAGACCACGCAGGGGACGATCCATTTCCACGACTGGATCGGCAAGGGCTGGGCCGTGCTGTTTTCCCATCCGAAGAACTTCACCCCGGTCTGCACGACCGAACTCGGCGCCATGGCAGGGCTTGAAGGCGAATTTCGCAAGCGTGGCGTCAAGATCGTCGGAATCTCCGTCGATCCGGTCGAAAGCCACGGCAAGTGGAAGGACGACATCAAGACCGCCACCGGCTTCGAAGTGGAATACCCCCTGATCGGCGACCGCGACCTCAACGTCGCCAAGCTCTACGACATGCTGCCCGCCGCGGCAGGCGAAAGCTCGGAAGGCCGCACGCCCGCCGACAATGCGACGGTCCGCTCGGTCTATGTCATCGGGCCGGACAAGAAGATCAAGCTGATCCTCACCTACCCGATGACCACCGGCCGTAACTTCGACGAGATCCTGCGGGCGATCGATTCGATCCAGCTCACCGCCAAGCATCAGGTGGCGACACCGGCCAACTGGAAGCAGGGCGAGGACGTGATCATCACCGCCGCCGTCTCCAACGAAGACGCGATCACCCGCTTCGGTTCGTTCGACACCGTCCTGCCCTATCTGCGCAAGACCAGGCAGCCGGCCGCCTGATATCGGTTCGGCAGAAACATCAAGGCCGGCGAAGCGGATGGCTTCGCCGGCCTTTTCTTTATCTGTCAGGCGGCCGCCTCGTAGAGGTACGGCCCGGCCTCAATAGACGGGATACATGCCCCAGAAGAAGCTTTCCGAATGTTCCCGATCGGGATCGCGGTTCTCGTCGCGGTCCCCGCGCACCTTTTCGAGCGTCTTGCGTTCCGCGCTGTCCGCGTCCGTCCTGCCGGGCGAACGGCGGGTCGGTCCGAACAGATCAAATCCAAACAGGGATAAGCCACCAGCAATCATCGTCAGCCTCCAGTCGGTTGAACATCACGCACCCCAACTTTCCGGCTAAATACCGTTCCGGTCAACGTAGTCTATCAAAACCCTATACTAATTCGTTGACGCATTTGAAATAATTATGTCCGGAATGTGGCGGTTGGCGAAATGACGATCTTTGCAACGCTCCGGCCCGTAATCCGTCAGGGAAAGAAGCGATTGACCGGTCGCGGCAGGCCGAGGTGTTCACGAAGGGTCGTTCCCTCATAGTCTCGGCGGAAGATGCCGCGGCGCTGGAGCTCGGGGATGACACGCTGTGTCACGTCGTCCAGGCCCTGCGGCAGGTACGGAAAGACGACCGTGAAACCGTCGCTTGCCTCTTCCGAAAGCCAGGCCTGCATCTCGTCGGCAATGGTTTGCGGCGTGCCCACGAAGGCAAGGCCCGAATAACCGCCGTAACGCTGCGCGAGCTGGCGCACCGTCAGCTTCTCCTGCTCGGCGAGTTTCAGGACCTGGGCGCGGCCGGACTTGCTGGCATTGGTTTCCGGGATCTCCGGCAGCGGGCCGTCCGGGTCGAAACCGGAGGCGTCATGGCCGAGCGCGATCGATAGCGAGGCGATGGCGCTGTCGTAATGCACGAGGCTGTCGAGTTTCGCCCGCTTCGCCTTCGCCTCTTCGACCGTATCGCCGACGACGATGAATGCGGCCGGCAGGATCTTCATATGGTCGGGATTGCGCCCGGCGGCGCCCATCCGACCCTTGATATCCGCATAGAGTGCCTTGGCGGCGGCGAGATCGCGGGGCGAACAGAAGACCAGTTCGGCGGTCTCGGCCGCGAGCTGGCGTCCCGGTTCCGACTGCCCCGCCTGCACGATCACCGGCCAGCCCTGCACCGGCCGGGCGATGTTGAGCGGCCCGCGCACGCTGAGCTCTTCGCCCTTGTGATCGAGTACGTGCATCTTTTCCGGATCGAAGAAGATGCCGCTTTGCTGGTCGCGGATGAAAGCGTCGTCGGCAAAGCTGTCCCACAGGCCGGTGACGACGTCATAGAACTCTCGCGCCCGCTTGTAGCGCTCGCCGTGTTCGACATGGTCGTCGAGGCCGAAATTGCGGGCGGAATCCGGGTTGGAGGTGGTGACGATGTTCCAGGCCGCCCGGCCGTTGCTGATATGGTCGAGCGAGGCGAACCGGCGGGCGACGTGATAGGGTTCGTCGAACGTGGTCGATGCGGTTGCCGCAAGCCCGATCTTCTCGGTGACGGCGGCGAGCGCCGACATCAGCGTAAACGGCTCGAACGACGTCACCGTATGGCTGCGCTTCAGGGCTTCCACCGGCATGTTCAGCACCGCCAGATGATCGGCCATGAAGAAGGCGTCGAACTTGGCGGACTCCAGCTTCTGGATGAAGGACTTGATGTGCCCGAAATTGAAATTGGCATCCGGATAGGCGCCGGGATAGCGCCATGCGCCGGTATGCAGGCTGACGGGACGCATGAAGGCGGTGAGGTGCAGGGATTTTGTCATGGGAGGCGCTCTGTTGGGAAAGAGAAACGGCTGGTCACCCTAAAGTAGGCATTCCCCGCGTGCGTGCTAAGCAACGTTGTTGCGCCAATCGCATTACGCCGGAGAAATTCTCTCTCCTTGTGCTCAACTTGGCGTGACAATCCGGAAATCTCTCTTTCAGGCCGCAAAAAAGAGAAAATTCGCTCCGTTCGGCGCCTGCAATTGAAGCTTTATTCCTTCTCTGGACCTTTGCAGCATGGCTCAATGACAGGCTTAACCGGGGAAGCGCACATGAGCAGGATTTTCCATTTGGCAGGAAAGATCAGAGCAGTCGCTCCATACCTCGCGACGGAGGACCAGGCGATCGAGGTGGCGAAGGGGCTCTCCGCGCGGATCGCCGAAGGTTCGAGCCTCCGCGACCGGCAAAGGCTGCTGCCGCATGAGGAGATGGAACTGGTTGCCCAATCGGGGCTGCTCGGGATCACCGTGCCCGCCGAATACGGCGGCGCCGACATTTCCAACGCCTTCCTGGCGGAAGTGATCGCCATCCTGTCCGAAGCCGATGCGTCGGTCGGGCAGATCCCGCAGAACCACTTCTCCATTCTCGAAGCCCTGCGTCTTGCCGGCTCCGAGGAACAGAAGAAGTATTTCTTCGCCCGGGCGCTTGCCGGCGAGCATTTCGGCAATGCCCTCGCCGAATCCGGCACCAAGGCAGCCGGCGATATCGAAACCCGGCTGGTGGCGGATGGAGCCGGTTATCGCATCACCGGGCGCAAATATTATTCGACCGGCGCCCTGTTTGCGGACTGGGTGGCCATCTTCGGTCTCGATCCTCAGGGGCGGGTGGTCATGGCGATCGTGCCGCACGATGCGGAAGGTCTGACCATTGTCGACGACTGGGACGGGTTCGGCCAGCGCACCACCGCGAGCGGCACGGTGCTGATCGACAATGTCTACGTTTCTGCGGATTCGGTGATCAGCTACTACCGGAGTTTCGAGCGGCATGCACCGCTTGGCTCGCTCGGCCAGCTTCTGCATGCCGCCGTCGATCTCGGGATCGCCCGTGCCGCCTTCGCCGACATGATCGGCTTCGTGCGAGGCAAATCCCGCGGCATTCGCAATGTCGGCGTGGAAACGGCAACTGCCGATCCGCTGACCATTGCGCGGACCGGTTCGATTGCCGTCAAGCTGGAAGCGGCAGGCGCGGTTCTCGAACGGGCCGGCCGCAAGGTCGATGTCGCGCAGATCAACCCGTCATCCGAGACGGCGATCGAGGCATCGCTCAGCGTCGCCGCAGCAAAGATCCTGACGACGGAGGCCGCACTTGACGCCACCAACGGCCTGTTCGAACTTGCAGGAACCTCGGCGACCAAGGAAGACCTGAACCTCGACCGGCACTGGCGCAACGCCCGCACCCACACGGTGCATGATCCTGTGCGCTGGAAACATCATGCGATCGGCGATTTTCACCTGAACGGCAACGTGCCTCGGCCCAACGGGCAATTCTAACCCTGTTTGCTGTTGATCTCGGGTTCGTCCAGCAGCCCGCTGGAGCGCTTGGCAACCATTTGTTCCAACGTCATGTTGTCGAGCACGGCGGCGATCGCATCCCGCACTTCCGTCATCGAATGGCGGATCTGACAGTCTTCCGGGTGGTCGCAGTCGTCGCATGCCTCGAAAGCCGTCTTGCTGGCGCAGCGGATCGGCGCCAGCGGGCCGTCGAGGATACGGACCGCCTGGCCGACATAGATCTGGGAAGCGGGCTTCGAGAGCGCATAACCGCCACCGGGGCCTTTCTTCGAGCGCAGCATGCCTCCCTTGCGCAGTTCGAGTAGGATCGCGTCGAGGAATTTCTTGGAGATGTTGTTTTGCTGGGCAATGTCGCTGACAAAGGCGGTCTTGCCGGGTTCAAGCTGCGCAAGGTGGACAAGCGCCTTGAGCCCGTATTTTCCTTTTTTCGTCAGCATCGAAGATCGAAATTCCGTCCTGCGTTATTCCTGCCCGACGTCTCCGTCGCGGATGTGACACCGATACAGGACCGGCGCCAAAGGTTCAACGCCGCTTTCCTCGTCTTGACCTATTCGGGCGAAAGACCGCGGATCGAGCCGAGCCTCAATCCGCGATCGGCACGATCTGCGCCGGGTCGATCTGCAGCCAGGCCGGCGCGCCGACCTGGAAGACATCCGCCGGCGGTGCCGCGACCCGGAACTGCAACCCGCTGTCCTTCGGCTGGAAGACGTAATCCCAGGTTTCGCCGAGGAAGGCGGATTGCTGAACCGAACCCTGCAGGTTTATGACCTTGTCCCTTGACACTTCGGTCGCCGAGAGCTTCATCGCCTGCGGGCGGATCGAGACCGTGATCGGCCCGCCCCCGGTCACCTCCTCGCCGATCATCGCCAGCGGCACGCTGAAGCCGGCAAAATCGATCATGTGGTTGCCGCAATTGCCGGAGAGGAAATTGGTGCGGCCGATGAAGCTCGCCACGAAGCGCGTCTTCGGCCGGCTGTACAGTGCGTAAGGTGTGTCGATCTGTTCGAGGCGGCCGTTGTTCATCACGGCGATGCGATCGGACGTCACCATCGCCTCGCCCTGGTCGTGGGTGACGTAGACCGAGGTGATCTTGAACTCGTCATGCATGCGCTTGATCTCGAAGCGCATTTCCTCGCGCAAATTGGCATCGAGATTGGAAAGTGGTTCATCGAGCAAAAGCACCGCCGGTCGGATGACGACGGCGCGTGCGAGCGCGACACGCTGCTGCTGACCACCGGAGAGCTCGGCCGGGTAACGGTCGGCGAGATGGCTCATCCGCACCGTTTCGAGCACCGCGCCGACGCGTTTCTTGACTTCGTCGGAGGGCAGTTTGCGCAGGTTGAGGCCGAAGGCGACGTTCTGCGAGACGGTCATGTTCGGCCAGATCGCGTAGGACTGGAAGATCATCGACATGCCGCGCTTTTCCGGCGGCACGGCACCGGAAGGCGCTGACAATATCTTGCCGTCGAGCTCGATCGAGCCGGAGGTCGGGTCGATGAAACCGGCGATCATGCGGAGCGTCGTCGTCTTGCCGCAGCCGGAAGGGCCGAGCAGCGAGACGAATTCGCCGGGCTTGATATGCAGGTCGAAATCCAGAACCGCATCGACGGCACCGAAACGGCGGCCCAATTTCCTGAGGACAAGTCCGTCCATTAGCTTCTCCTCAACATGAAGTCGCGTCCGAGATAACGCATCCCGAGGGCGACGACTGCGACAATGATAATCAACAACAGAGAGCCCAGCGCCGCGAGCTTTTCGAGCTCGCCTTCCTCGCTGAGATCGAGCAGCACGACGGAAACGACGCGCGTGGTGGGACCGACCAGGAAGATGGCGGTCGAGAGTTCCTGTGCCGCCGGCACGAAGATCAGCAGCCAGCCGCCGGCAAGCGTCCGCTTGAGAAGCGGGCCAACCACATGCCGCAGCGCCGTCACCCGTCCGCCGCCGAGGATCCGCACCGCCTCCTCCATTTCGGGATGGATGCTGCGCACGCCGGCCGAACTGGTGGTGAAGGCGATCGGCAGGAAACGGGTGACGAAGGCGAGCGCCATGATCGTATAGGTGCCGTAAAGCGCGATCGGCGGCAGGGCATAGGCCGCGTAAAAGCCGATGGCAAGCACGATGCCGGGCACCACATAGGGCGAGACCGCCAGGAAGGCGAGCAGGCCCGAGAACGGGATCAGCCTGCGCTGCACGATATAGGCGATGAACAAAGCCAGCGTGATCGCCACCGTCGCTGCCACGATGCCGAGGCCGATGCTGCCGACCAGGGCCTTCTGCGAGCTGGAATGCTCGAAGAGCACGTAATGGAAGTTGGAAAGCGTGAGGTTGCTGAACGAGAAGCCGGTCGTCCAGGAGTCCGAGAAGGCGGCGAGCAGCAGCACGAACAGCGGCATCAGCACCGACAGCGCCACCACGCAGAAGCAATAGGCAAACAATACCCAGCGCCATCTGCCGAGCTTGACGATGCGACGCTCGCCGCCCTTGCCGCTGACCGAGACATAGCCCTTGCGGCGCAGGATCAGTTTCTGCAGCCCGAGCATTGCGGCCGTGATCAGCAACAGCGGGATTGAATAGGCGGCCGCCACCTGGATTCTGAGCGGGAACGAAAAGAACTCGGTGAGCTGGATGACCACGACCGGATATCGAGCCGGGATAGAGATCAGCGCCGGCACGCCGTAGAGCGCGATCGCACCGAGGAAGGACAGAAGCGCGGACCCGATGATCGCCGGCATGACGAGCGGGAAGGTCACTTTCATTGCCGTCTTGAACGGTCCGGCGCCGAGAATATTGGCGGCATCCTCCATCTCCGAATTGATCATCTCGAAGGCCGAGCTCACCAGCACGAAGACCAGGAAGAAGCCGCCAATCGCGGTAACCAGCACCAGGCCGCCGAAGGAGAAGATGTTGACCAGCGGCTCGGTCGAGCCGGAAAGGCTATGCCAGACGCGGTTGATCCAGCCGGTATTGGGGCCGGCGAGCAGGATCCAGCCCACGCCGGCGAGATAGGGCGGCATGATGAAGGCCCCGAACACGCTGTAACGTACGAAGTTGCGGCCGGGCATGTCGGTTCGCGTGCAGGCCCAGGCGAGCGGCACGCCGAAGGCCAGTTTCAGCGCGACGACGACGGCGCCCATTTTCAGCGTGTTGGTGAGCGCCGTGATATGGCGTTCCTTGCCATAGGCCTCGACATAGTTGTGAAGCGTCCAGCCGCCGGTTTTGGCATCGGTGAAGCTGGAGACGACGAGCGTCCACATCGGCGCCATGATCAGCACGACCAGGATCCCGGCCAGGAACAGCCAGAGCAGATTGGCCGGCTGCAGCCGCTGGTGCCAGGGCACGCGCACCTTCGCCGGCTGGTCTTGCGACCAGGTGGTGGACACGGGATGGGAAACACTCGTCATGATCGGCGCTCGCTTTGTCACTGGAGGCGTCGGAAACAGGTCACGCCATCGGGCGTGGTGGTGGCGGAGGCCAGTTGGAGCCAGCCTCCGGACGCGGTTCAGATCCCGAACGTGTCGCGGAACTTTTCCTGGACTTCCGGCAGCTTCTTGATGCCGTCAACCGTCGCAATCGACTTCGTCTTGTAGCTGTCGAGCGGACGCATGCCTTCGGCGAGCGGCACACCGGCCCGCAGCGGGTAACGGTAGTCCTTGGCGAAGTATTCGGCGATTTCCGGCCCGAGCAGGAAATTCTCGAACAGCCGCGCGGCATTCGGATGCGGCGCGTCCTTCATGATCGCGGTTGCCGAAGGCGGCAGCAGGGCACCGTCTGTCGGGTAGATGACGCCGATCGGCACCTTCTTGAGGATCGAATCCGACAGGATCAGCGGCAGCGGCGCCAGCGCCACCTTGCGTTCGCCCGATGCGACGAGATTGTGGCCGTCGGCTACCGAACGGCCGATCTGCGGCTTGTTCTTCTCGATCTTGGTGAAGAAGTCCCAGCCGTAGAGATCGTTCATCAGGATCGTCCAGAGCCCGACGCTGCCGGAGAAGCTCGGGTGGCCGATGGCCACCTGGCCCTTCCACTTGGGATCGGCAAGATCGGTCCAGTTCTTCGGCGCCTCCGCCTCGGTCACCAGCTTGGTGTTGTAGGCGATGACGAGAGGCGAGACACCCGACGTGATCCAGTAGTTTTCCTTATCGGCCAGCGCGCGAAGCTCCGGCACCATGTCTTTCAGGTTTTCCGGCGCGTACTGGGCAAGCGCGTCCTGCTCCTTCAGCTGCAGCATCTGGCCGTCGTCGTTGGTCGACATCAGGTCGCCCTGCACCGCCTTGGCCTGCAGTTCCTGCACGAGACGCTGGAAGATGACCTGGCCGGAGGCGCGCACCACGTTGCACTCGACGCCGGCATATTTCTTCTTGAACAGACCGCACATTCCGTCTGCGAACTCGGTGGTCGTCTGCGAGACGTACCAGGTGACCGAACCTTCCTTCTTGGCGGCGTCGTAGAGTTGCTTTTCGCCGGCCGTCATTTCAGCCGCGCCGGCAAGACCGGCCGCCAGCAAGAATGCCGGAACCAGGCCGGCCACATAAGTCATGGCATGCTTCATGATCTCTCCTCCCGTTGATCCGGCCCATGGCCGGCGACAAGCTCGACCCTCCCGAGCTTAAAAATTCATGCGTTCGTTCGGCGCCGCTCGACCCCGATGGCGATGCTCCTCATCATTCGCCGGGGATCAGTTGGCGTTCCACCGGGCGCATCAGCGCCAGGAAGTCGCTGAAATATTCGCCCTGGATGACCACGTGGTTGCGCATCGCATCGCGGGCGCGGACATCATCGCGGGCACGGATCGCTGCAAGCACCTCCTCGTGCTCCGACAACGAACTGTTGACGCGACCCGGAACCCGCAATTGCAGGCGCCGGTAGGGCTTCAGCCGCCGCTGCAGCGCATGGGCGTTCTCCGCGAGAAAGCCGTTGCCGCTTGCCTCGTAGATCAGCCGGTGGAATTCCGCATTGGCGTAATAATAGTCGTCCGAATTTCCAGCCTGCTGGGCCGTCGCGCAGGCGGCCTGCGCCTCTTCGAGCCGTTCCAGCTGCTCCGGTCGGATGCGGCGGGCGGCAAGCCGGGCGCACATGGCCTCGAGTTCGCCCATCACCTCGAACATCTCGACGAGTTCGGTGATCGTCAGCTGGGTGACGAAGGCGCCACGATTGGGCACCATCTTGACGAGGCCCATGGTGCTGAGCTGGATCAGCGCCTCGCGCACTGGTGTGCGGGACACCTGGTGCCGGGCGGCAAGCCCTGCTTCGTCGAGCCGGTCGCCTGGGGAATAGAAGCCCGTGACGATATCCTGCTCGATCGCGTCGCGAACGCTCGGTTTGCCCTGCTTGCCTTTGAGCTGCACGTTCATCTCGGTCACCCCGCCGATGCATGATGTTTAACCGGCTCTCCGCTGCCGGTCGCCGCAAGATGGCGCACCGCAGAGATCGCCGCCGTTACCCCGTCACCGGCTGAGGCCGCCAGATGCGCGACCGAACGGCTCCGGATATCGCCGGCGGCGAAAATGCCGGGCACCGAGGTCTGCATGTCGAGATCGATGACGATCCGGCCATCGGATGCAAGCGCCACTGCACTGCCGAGGAAAGCCGTATTGGGGGCCAGCCCGACATAGACGAAGACGCCATGGCAGGGAATGTCGCCCTCCGTGCCGGCAGAAAGATCGCGCACGGTGACCGCGCTGACGCCGTCCTCGCCGCGGATCGCGGTCGCGACCGTGTTCAGCCTAACCTCGATATTGCCCGCTTCCTGCGCTTTCGCCTGAAGGGCGGCGCTGGCAGTGAGGCGTGAACCGTGGTGGATGACCGTGACGCGGGCGGCGTGCGGGACGAGCGCCAAAGCCTCATCCAATGCCGAATCCCCGCCGCCGATGATGCAGACTTGCCTGCCGCGCATCAGCGGGCCGTCGCAGGACGCGCAATGGGAAACGCCGCGTCCCTCGAACTCCGCCTCGCCCGGAATGCCGAGCGTTCGCTTGACCGAGCCGGCTGCGATGATCACCGCGCCTGCCGAAAGATCGAGGTCTGCGCCGGCGATGCGAAAGCCGATCTCCGTCCTGGAGATGGTCTCGATCGTGTCGAGGGCGAATTCGACACCCGCCTCGTCCGCCTGCATCTGCAGCATCGGGCCGAGCTCGAAACCGGACATGCCTTCGGCAGGGCCCGGAAAATTGTCGATGCGGTCGACATTGATCACCTGGCCGCCGGCGCCGAGCATGTCGATGATCATCGTGCGCGCGCCATGCCGGGCGGCAGTGATCGCGGCGTTGAGCCCCGCCACGCCGGCGCCGATGACCACGATGTCGTAATCGTTCGCCATCGTCAGCGCCAATCGTCGATGGAAACGGTGGTGCGGTAATGCGCGCCGTAGATCTGCCAATAGCCGTTGGACTCGCCGCCGACGACCACGACGTTGATATCCTGCGGCCGGAAGATATGGATGAGCTCGTCCTTGCCCGGCTTCAGCTTGCCGGCCATCGGCTCCTCGCCGAAGGTGGCGCGGGGATAGATATAGTTCTGCACGAGCTGCAGATCCCAATAGCGGCCGGCCGGCATCTGCGCCGTCTCGTAGATGAAGTCGAGCAGGTCATGCTTGTTCACGAAACCACCGCGATGGATGAACTGCCTTGCACAGATCGGATCGAGCACGAGGGTCGGCGCGGTGATCGCATCGGTCCCGAGCAGCATGTCGCGCACATGTTCGCGCCAGTATTCCTTGCGCAGGCCGAGGCTGAACGTGGTGGAACGGCAGCCGTGGAAGAGGCTGACGGTGCTCGTCCGGGCGTCGAAGCCCTTCTGCACATGCAGCGGCTCCCACGGACTGCGCTCCTCGTTTTCCGCGAAGGTGAGGTTGTTGTAGGTGTAGTTGTTGCCGAGCGATCCCATGAAGGTCTCGCCCGGAACCGAGCCGCCCTGCAGGTTCTGCGACAAGAGCCCGAAGGCGCGGCCGATCGTGGCGTTGGCATGGCTATAAGGGCCGAGCGCGCCGACGCCGCAGTTCATGCCGATCTCGTTGCGGACAGGCCCGTTGACGACCGCCATCGCCGCAGCCGAAGAGGACGTCGAGCCGCGTGCGGAAACCTCTGCCGCCGCCAGCGCCAGGATGACCGGGAAATATTCGGGCGACGCTCCGGCCATGACCGCATTCACGGCGACCTTTTCGACCGTATATTCCCACAGGCCGCGATTGGTGGTTGGCTGCATGTGCCCGACGACCTCATCCGGCTTGCGGGACGTGCCCGCCAGCATGTCGGCGACGCGGGCGTCGGTCGGCAGGATGATCGGCAGTTTGTCGGTCCAGTTGTTGCGCAGGAAGGCGGCGTGGAGATTGTCCTCGGTGTCCGGCTCGATGAGGCGCGGCGTGTTGCGCTCGAACTGCGCGTCCTCGGCGCCGGCTGCCAGGCCGACGGTCAGCGCCTCGATGATCTCCTTCATCACCGGCTTGCCGCTGACCGGATCGATGCCTTCCACATAGGCGCGCAGCTCTTCCGCCGTCTTTCCCATGACAGGCTGCGGCACGAAGACCAGCGGCTGCTGCGAAAGGCCGCCCATCTTGGCGACGGAACGGACGACCTTGTCGAATTTTTCCGTGTGGATCGCGGCCGTCGGCACACCGTATTTGGTCTCAAGGGTGATCGCGTGTGTGGTAACGGCCGGCGCGCAGGTGCTGCAATGACCGACGCCGATGATCGCCGCATGGCCGTTTTCCTTGATCTCCTCCCACAGCCGGGGATCGTCCTTCGAGTAGGTGTTCGCCATCTGGCGAATCCGCACATCGACAGAGGGCATGTTGCGTAGAAACCAGGCCTCGACCTCCTTGAGGAGTTCGACGGAATCGTCAAAGCGGCTGTCGACGAGATAGAGGACCTTGCCGTCCAGGCTGGCCGGCCGGCTCGCCGGCTGCTTGCGGCTGACTTTCGGCGGGTAACCCATCGGGTTGTGGACGGCGACAAGCGGCTGGGCGCCGTCCGGCTTTCCCTGTTGCAACATCCCACTTCCTCCCGAAATGATCCGTGCTCGTATGCAATTCATAGTCCACGCGTATACATGAACCGTCAAGTCCTAAAATCACGATCCTCTATTTTGCAGCGACTGAGGGCTCGAAAGTTCCGGAAAACTGCTGGCGAAGTATATTCTTCTGGACCTTGCCCATCGTGTTACGCGGCAGTTCGGCTACGAAAACCACCTTTTTCGGGCGTTTATAGCCGGCCAGACGGCCGTCGAGCGCCTTGATAATGTCCTGTTCGATCAGTTGGGCGCCCGATTTCAGGACGATCGCGGCAATAATGCCCTCGCCGAAATCCGGATGCTTCACGCCGAAGACGGCGCTTTCGGTGACGCCCGCCATGGCGTCGATCTCCATCTCCACCTCTTTCGGGTATACATTGTAGCCGCCGGTGATGATCAGGTCCTTGCCGCGGCCAACGATGTGGACATAGCCGTCCGCATCGATCTTCCCGAGATCGCCGGTGATGAAAAACCCATCCGTGCGGAATTCCGAGGCCGTCTTTTCCGGCATGCGCCAATAGCCCGAGAAGACGTTGGGGCCCCGTACCTCGATCATGCCGATTTCCTCCGTACCGAAGGAAGCGCCGGTTTCCGGGTCGGTGATCCTCACCTGAACTCCCGGCAGCGGAAAGCCGACCGTGCCGGCGACACGTCGTCCGTCATAGGGGTTCGAGGTATTCATATTGGTCTCGGTCATACCGTAGCGTTCGAGAATGGCATGGCCGGTGCGCGCCTGCCATTCCTCATGCGTCTCAGCCAGAAGCGGCGCCGAGCCGGAGACGAACAGGCGCATATGGGCGGTGCTCTCCTTGCTCAATCCAGGATGCTGCAGCAGCCGGGTGTAGAAGGTCGGGACGCCCATCAGAACGGTCGCCTTGGGCATCGCCTCCATGATCTTGTTGGGATCGAATTTCGGCTGGAAGATCATCGAGGCGCGCGAGGCGAGCACCACGTTGGTGGCGACGAAAAGCCCGTGCGTGTGGAAGATCGGCAGCGCGTGGATCAGCACGTCCTTGTCCGTGAAGCGCCAGCTTTCGACCAGCGACATCGCGTTCGACAGAAGATTGTCGTGGCTGAGCATCGCGCCCTTGGAACGCCCGGTCGTGCCGGACGTGTAGAGGATCGCAGCGATATCCGCGCCGCCCCTCGCAGAGGTTTCGGCAATCGGTGCGGCGGTGGCGGCCGCCTCGGTGAGCGTCCCCTTGCCTGCAGGATCGAGCGTTAGGGTTTTAGCACCGGCGGTCGTGGCGATCGGCTCCAGCGACGCGAGTTTCGATGGATCGCAGACGAAGATCGCCGGCTCGGCGTCGGTGAGGAAATATTCGATTTCCGCCGGCGTATAGGCGATGTTGAGCGGCAGGTAGATGCCACCTGCGCGGACCGTCGCGAGATAAAGCGCCAGCGCCGGCACCGACTTTTCCGCCTGGACGGCCACCCGGTCGCCCGGCTGTAAGCCGGCTTCGAGAAGCGCTCCGGCCAGCCGCGCGCATTGATCGGCGAAGGCGCGGTAACTCATCATGCCGGCCGTTTCGTCCGTCAGGAGCAGCCGATCCTCCCGGTCGAGGCCGCGAAGCAGCGCGTCGTAGAGATTACCAGCCATCAAAACACCTCCTGGGAAACCGGTTGGGCCAGCTTGCGCAGCGCCGGCATCGCCGCGATATGCCCGTTTTCGGCATAAGCTTCATGATTTTTCTCGATTTCGCCGAGCCGGTAGCGATAGTTGACCATCAGGCCATAGGACTGGCGCATGCCCTTCGCGGACCGGTCGCCGAGGAAATTGAGCCGTTCGACCTGCGCGCCGTTGCCGAGGTGGAAACGCGCAACCGGATCGACCGGCCGGCCGTTGCCGCGCCGCACGTTCAAGAGGTAATGCGCCCCGAGCGGCAGCATGGCGCGTTGGATCTGGTCCAGTTCACGCTCCCCGGCAGACGCCCAGTCGCCTTCAAGCCTGGCGATAAGCCGCTGCTTTTCCTCCAGGATTTCCGCGCTGTCGGTAACACGGCCTTCGCCGCGCAGCCAGGCGCCGAAACCGGGAATGGGAGACAGCGTCACGAAATTTTCGAGCCGCGGCAGGTCGCGTTTCAGGTCGTTCACCACCTGCTTGATAAGGAAATTGCCGAGCGAAATGCCGGCAAGGCCGCGCTGGCAGTTGGAGATCGAATAAAAGACGGCCGTCGTCGCCTGCTGCACGTCGAGTGGCTGACGGTCCCGGGCCAGAAGCGCGTCGACGGAAGCTGCCAGGTGGTCGGTCAGCGCCACCTCGACGAAGATCAGCGGCTCGTCCTCCAATTGCGGGTGGAAGAAACCGAAACAGCGGCGGTCGGCCGGCGCCAGCCGCCGACGCAAGTCGTCCCAGCCGTCGATATCGTGCACGGCCTCGTAGCGGATCAGCGCCTCCAGGATATTGGCGGGCGTGGTCCAGTCGATCGATCGCAACATCAGGAAACCCCGGTTGAACCATGAGGAGAAGAGATGGCAGAAATCGAGGTCGACCGGCTGCAGCGCCGGCTCCTTCGGCAGCATGTCCATCAGGTGTTCGCGCATCTCGACCAGCGCCGCCGTGCCGCGCTTGGCGAAGTTGATGCGGCGGAAAAGTTCCTGCCGGCTCGGCTCCGCCGCTTCGTGCAGCCTGGCGATATTCTCCGCACTCGGTTCAGCCCCGTAAGCGGCGGCCGCGGCATCCAAAGCGGCACGGTCGGGACCGAAACGGTCGAGCAACGCACGCATGAAAGCCTCCCGCTGCGGGGCGCTCGCCTGCCGATAGGCTTCGAGGAAAGCTTCTGCGAGGATGGCGCCGGAGACTTCGCCGCGGCGGGACAGGATCATCCCGGCGAGGCCGGCGAGATCGCGGTTCTGCACCGGCGGCGACGAAAGGCCGAACAATGCCCGGCCGCGGCCCGACAATGACTGGATCAGCTCGCCGATAAACGGAGGAGCATCCCACCAGCCGAAAACAGGGTCCCTGTTGCCCATCGCTCTTTTTCTCCTGCCCATTCATTGCATACAGCAGATAGAGGATCGTATGCAAGCCGACACGCTCGAGCTCCCCCTTGATGCCGGAATGGAGGGAGGACCTGCTTGCGGAACCGGACGAAATCGTCAAGTTGAAGGTAGGAATTCCAACCGCGGAAAACAGATCATGAGCACGAAACCCTACGATCCCAGCGCGGACGGCGCGGAAATGTCCTTTCGGGAGAAGATGTCCTATTCCGACTATCTGCATCTCGAAAAGGTGCTCGACGCCCAGGCGCCGATTTCGGCCGCCCATGACGAACTGCTGTTCATCATCCAGCACCAGACGTCCGAATTGTGGATGAAGCTCGCCATTCATGAGATTTCGTCGGCCATCCACGCGATCCGCGACGACAACCCACAGCCGGCCTTCAAGATGCTCACCCGCGTTGCCCGCATCTTCGAGCAGCTCAACAATGCCTGGGACGTGCTGCGCACCATGACACCCAGCGAATACACGGAATTCCGCGCGTCGCTCGGCCAGTCCTCCGGCTTTCAGTCCTATCAATACCGCGCGATTGAATTCCTCGCGGGAAACCGCAATCTCGCGATGCTGGGGCCGCATGCGCATCGGCCCGATGTCATCGAGATGCTGGAAGGCATTCTCGCCCGCCCGAGCCTCTACGACGAGGCGCTGATGCTGCTTGCCCGCCGCGGCTTCGATATCGGCACTGATGCGGCAAGAGCCGACTGGCGCTCGACCCGCAGCGAGAACGAGACGGTGCTGGAGGCCTGGAAACAGGTCTACAGCGCACCCGGGAAATATTGGGAGCTTTACGAACTGGCGGAAAAGCTGGTCGATTTCGAGGATTATTTCCGCCGCTGGCGTTTCAACCATGTGACGACGGTGGAACGGGTGATCGGCTTCAAGCGCGGCACCGGCGGCACCTCGGGCACGTCCTACCTGAAGAAGATGCTGGAGGTCGAGCTGTTTCCCGAACTCTGGCGGGTGCGCACCGTCCTTTAGATCGGGTCCGCAGGTCGAAGGGCTCTATGGCCGCTACGGCGACGATTCCCCTGGTCGGTCCTGGGCTGCAAACCGGCTAGATGCTGCCTTGGGGATCTTCCTTGGTCGGGGTATGGTGGCTCGAACGCGAGGATCAGATGCTGGCAGAAGGGTCAAACGGGTTTCGGGTGTTTCGATGCGGCATGACTGGCGTGCAGGCGGTCGTCGCCCGCTCCGACCACCATTTCGCCCGTCACACCCACGACCAGTTCGGCATTGGCGTGATCGTGAGCGGCGCCCAGAAATCCGCGAGCGGACGCGGTCCGGTCGAAGCCGGGCCGGGCGACGTCATCACCGTCAATCCCGGCGAAGTCCATGACGGCGCGCCGATCGGCGACGAAGGCCGTGTCTGGCAAATGCTCTATTTCGATCCCGATGTGATTGCCGGTGCGGTCGCCGATATCCGTCAGGGCGGGCCCGGCGATCTCGAGTTTGCCGACCCCGTGCTGCGGCAGCCGCCGCATGCCTCGATGATGCGGCAGCTTTTCGCGGCGATGACCACGGAGCAGACCGGTGCTGCGCTCCACCGCCGGGAATTGCTGCTGAAGCTGCTGGCTGAGGTAATGCGGGAGGCGCAGGCGCCAGCATCCGTTCCTTTGGGAATACGAGCCGCGCGTCAGCGGATCGATGACGATCCGGCCACGGAGATCACGCTTGCCGATCTCGCCAACCTCGCCGGCCTTAGCCAGTTTCGGCTTTTGCGGGCTTTCGACAGGGCCATGGGGCTTACTCCCCATGCCTACCTGCTTCAACGGCGCATCCAGCTCGCACGGCGCCTGATTGCCGACGGCGTCGAACTTGCGCAGGCGGCATCAGCCAGCGGTTTTTCCGATCAAAGCCATATGACGCGGATATTCAGGCGGAGTTTCGGCCTTTCCCCCGGCCTCTATGCGCGTGCGCTGCGTTAGTCGCGGGTTCCCCGCAAGAACCGCAGGCCTCTGCAACCCATGACACAGATCAGACTTGCCGTCTGTTGCAACAGGATTACGCTCCGCTTCAGATATCCACCCGAACGTCAGGAGGGCAGACCATGGCCGCATGTTTCCGATACATCGTCAACGACGTGAAGGCAGCCATCGATTTCTATACCGCCCATCTCGGCTTCAAGCTCGAGATGCACCCCGCCCCGCCATTTGCAGAAATCTCGCGCGGCGACATGCATCTTTATCTCTCCCAGCCGAACCCGCGGGGTGGCGGCGGTGCGCCCATGCCGTCCGGGGAACAGCAAACGCCCGGAGGCTGGAACCGCATCCACCTGACCGTGGAGGATCTGGATGGAATGGTCGAACGGCTGAAGACGGCCGGCTGCGGCTTCCGCAACGAGATCATCCAGGGCACGGGCGGCAAGCAGATCCTGCTCGAAGACCCATCCGGAAACCTGATCGAACTGTTCGAGCCGAATACGCCCGCTTATCGCGCACCCGGATCGGGCACGAAAGCCGCTGGCGGTTGAGCGACGACCAAAGGCGAACTTCAGCCCAGCGCGAGATCGAAAACGTGATGATGGATGTGACCATCGAACATCGCGAGCAGGCCCTTCGTCATGTCACGGCTTTCGTAGCGCACGGGGGATTCGAGAGCCGCGGCGAGCACCTCGCGGCTTTCGTACATGGTCGACAACACCATCGGGTAGGACGGGGCGCCCTCGTCGCGCTCGATATCGTAAAGCACCCGGACTTCCCTGACGCCCGGAAAAGCCAGCCACATGGGCATCAGCTTTTCGGCGACATAGGCCTTGAACGCCTCTTCCTGGCCGGCACGGATCGCGCCTTCGAAAAAGGCCTGACGGATGATCATCCTGCTTCTCCGGCTCAGTTGACGGTGGTCGGCGGCTTTTCGCTCGCAAAATGGGCGGCGATATTGGCCAGCACCAGTTCGCCCATGGCGACGCGTGTCTCGACCGTCGCGCTGCCCTGATGCGGCATCAGCACCGTGTTGGGCGCAGTGAAGAAGTCTTCGCGGATGCGGGGCTCGTTGAGATAGACGTCGAGGCCCGCTGCGCCGATCGTGCCGTCGTTCAGGGCGGCAAGCAGAGCGTTCTCGTCGACGACGCTGCCGCGTGCGATATTGATCAGGATGCCCTTCGGCCCCAGCGCCTTCAGAACCTCGGCGTTGACGATGTTCTGGGTCTGCGCATTTGCCGCAACGATGACGCAGAGCACGTCGCTATCTTCGGCCAGCGCCACTGGCGAGGCGCAGGACTTCCAGGTCGTATCCTCGACCGGCGAGCGGTTCCAGAAGCGCACGTCCATGCCGAAGGCTTCGGCGCGTCGGCCAAATGCCTTGCCGATCTGGCCGAGGCCGAGAACGCCGAGGCGCTTGCCCTTCGGGCTATGCCCGAGCGGGAAGGCTTCCTTGCCCCATTTGCCGGCGCGCACGAAGGCGTCGCCCTTGGCGACATGGCGCAGCACGGCGAGCATCAGCGCGATGCCCATGTCGGCGACGTCGTCGGTCAGTACGCCGGGCGTGGTCGTCACGTCGATATTGCGCGAGCGGGCGAATTTCAGGTCGACCTTGTCGGTGCCGACGCCGTTGATGGCGATGACGCCGAGCGAGGGCAGCTTGTCGATCCATTCGTTGGAGAGACCGCTACCGCCGCCGGTCGCCACGGCGCGGATGTTCGGCAAGGCCGCTTCCAGTGTTTCCTTCTGAGCCGGGTCATACAGCCGGTGCACGGTATAGGCGGCATCGAGCTGGTCCTCGATGAGTTTCATCAACGGTTCCACAAGCAGAATATCTGGTTTCACGTCCGAACTCCGTTTTAACTGCATCGCAGCGACTTTTAAGAAATCTGTCAGAGGAAGATCTTCAGGCGCTCGTTCCTGGGACTATTGCCGAAAACTCTCCCGGCGCCGCTGTTTCGAGGATCTCACCACGGTCCATGAAGATCACCCGGCCGGCGACCTGGCGGGCAAATCCCATTTCATGGGTGACGCAAAGCATCGCCATACCCTCTTTAGCGAGATCGATCATGGTGTCGAGTACTTCCTTGACCATTTCCGGATCGAGCGCCGAGGCGGCTCCTCGAACAGCATGATCTTCGGATTCATGCACAGCGTCCTTACGATCGCGGCACGCTGCTGCTGGCCGCGGCCGATGCGTTTGCGTTCACCTCAGTCATTGCGGGGAACTCCCTTTCGAAGAGGTCCGCCCCTCTGCGCCTTTCAATTTAGATCGATCTAAAAGCTTTTCTTCCGGTCGTCAACCAGAATTAACAGGTTGTTATGGCTCGGAACCGGGGACCACCCCGCAGGACTGGCGGACATGCAATATCGTTTCATTCACAACCCTGCGCGGGGGCCCCGTGGGATCGGCCAGCCGGTCGAGGAGAAGCCGGGCGGCATTTTCGCCGATCGTCACCGGCGCGGTGGAAACGGAGGTCAGCCTCGGCCGCATCGCCTCCGCGTCTGTCACGTCGTCGAAGCCGATCAGCGAAAAATTCTCGCCGACCTTCAGGCCCCGGTCGTAGAGGCCGGCGGAAAGGCCGAGCGCGATGACGTCGTTGAAGCAGATCACCGCCGTCGGCCGTTCGGCTTCGCCGAACAGCAGATGTGCCGCAGCGGCGATCTCGCCGATCTGGTTCGGCACGCGAACGATCCTGCCGGAGTCGATGCCGTGTGACTGCGTGGCCTCGCGAAAGCCCTCGACACGCTCGTGGTAGGCGGAATGGATTGGGCCATGGACGGCAAAAGCAATCGTTCGGTGGCCGAGCGAGGCCAGGTAATCGACGGCCTGGCGCATGCCGTCCGCGTAATCGGCACCGGCATAGTCCACTTCGCCGGAGATCTGGCGAAGCACCTGCACCAGCGGCAGGTCCCATTCGGCGAGCTGATGAAGGAACGCCGGTTCGGTGCCGGCCGCCGGGCAGACGATGACGCCATCGACGCCGTGCTCGCGCATGCGCCGCACCACCATGTTCTGCCGTTCGACGAGATCGCCGCTATTGGCGAGAATCACCACCATGCCCGCCGCATCGATCACCGCCTCGATACCGGAAAGCAGTTCGGCGAAGAAAGGGTTCGTCAGATTGGGCACGATGACGCCGACGGTGTGGCTGCGTTCGGCCCTCAGCCGCGCGGCACCCATATTGTAGACATAACCGAGCTCGCGCATCGCCTCTTCGACCCGCGCCCGCGTTTCAGCGCCGACCAGCGGGCTCTTGCGGATGACGAGCGAGGCCGTGGCGCGGGAGACATTGGCACGCCGCGCTACATCGAGAAGCGTCACACGGCTTTTCTTTTTGTCTTCGAATGGCATGGATGTCATTTAGCAGAGGTGACAGGATGCCGGATAGGCTCTTTCTGTCCAGCCTCCTCGGGAAAGAGGGTCACCGCGCGCGGCCAGACCCAAGCCCTTAGTTCCCATCATCTCGCCAAAGCGCGCAGGCCTTCCATCTCCATCAGGAACGCGAATTCGCCCGTCAGGCCGGGCGAACAGGCGACCACCGGGCCGCCCCGCGACAGCAGTTCCTCCAGCCCCGGCACGGCGACCGTCGCACCGGCCTCCGAGGCGATCAGCACTCCGGCGAGCATGTCCCAGGAGGAGAGGTGCCGTTCGTAATAGAGATCGGACACGCCCTCTGCGACACGAATGAGGCCGATCGCAGCCGCCCCCATGCGGCGGTAGTCGATGCCACGCTCGTAGAGTTTTCGCGAGATGGCGAGGTAATCCTCGAAATCGGTGCGGCGGGAATGGCCGAGAATGGCGATCGCGTGGTTGGGATCGCTGGTCCTTGCCGCCGCGATCGGCTTGCCTTCCTTGAAGGCCCCCTCGCCCCGGATGGCATGAAAAACCCGGTCCTGCGCCGCATCGTAGATCACGCCGACCAGGATCTCGCCGCCGGAGACGAAGGCGATCGAAACGCCCCAGTGGCGGAAACCGCGGATGAAATTGGTCGTGCCGTCGATCGGGTCGACCACCCAGGTGCCGCGCTCGCCCGAGTGGCCACCACCCTCCTCGCCCATGAAGGCGTCATTGGGGAATTCTCCAAGCAATGCGGCGCGGATCGCTTCTTCGGCCCGCTTGTCGGCGACGGTCACGAAATCCTGCAGGCCCTTGTTCTCGACGCCGAGCGTTTCGGGAAGAGCCTCTGCGCGGAACGCGGCGGCTTGCATGCCGACCCGGCGGGCGACCGTGATCGCGGCTGTGGCGCGGGAGGTCAAGGAGGAGAGATCGAATGCAGATGCCATCTATGCACTTCTTCTTTTGATCAGCGTCACCGGCGTGAATTCCACACGCGCGACGGCGTCCGGTTCTGACATGCGGCTGGTCAGGAGATCGATCACCTGTTCCGCCTGCACGTCACAGGGTTGTACGAAAGTGGTGAGGTCATAGGCCGACCAGCTTGCCTGAGGGATGTCGTCGTGGCCGATCACCTTCACCGAACCATAGGTCCGGCCGGCCTTGGCGAGCCCGTCGAGAACGCCACATGCCATGTAGTCGTTCACGCAAAACACCCCGTCGACGCCCCTATCGACGAGCGCCTGCGCGGCCTCGTGGCCGTGGGCGTAATCGTTGATGGCGACCGGAATCAGCGGCGCATCGATCCCGAGCATCTGGCAGCGGCTTTGAAAAGCCTCCGCACGGCGGCGCGACGAATAGGAAACCGTCGTGCCGGCGATGACGGCGAGCCTTTTGGCGCCGGCTTCGACGAGATGGTCGACGGCGGTGTAACCCGACATCCGGTCATCGGAGACGACCCGGTCGACGAAGGGGAAATCTTCCCCCTTGTTGACCAGCACGATCGGTACGCCTTCGACCGCACATTCCTCGAAAATATGCGAGGGCGGCGCATCCGAGGTGATGATGACCCCGGAAACGGCGTAATGCAGCAGCTGGCCGATCACGGTGGCGCTATCGGCCTCCTTGGATGTCGGCAGCAGGATCGGTCGATAATTGCGGGCGATCAGCGCCCGGGCCAGATTTTCGAGCTGCTGGGTGCGGAACGGGTTGTCGAGGCCGGCGGCCACCAGGCCGACGAAATCGGAGCGCTTGTTGGTGAGGCTGCGGGCGAGATAATTGACCCGGTAGCCGAGTTCTTTGGCCGCCTGGTAGACCTTCTGTCTGGTTTTTTCCGAGACGCTCGCATCCGGCGTGAAGGCCCGCGACACGGCAGCACGCGAGACGCCGGCGGCACGGGCCACATCGAAGGACGTAACACGGCGCGGCTCGCGGGAAACGCCGCTCATCTCCCTGGGGCGCATCAGGTCGGGCAGGTCGGTGCAGATGCCGAGCACCGGCAGGGCCATGATATCCTTCAGCACGTCCGGCCGCTCCTCGTGCCAGAGCACGATTTCCTTGCCGTCCGCGAAAGCCCTGTCGATCAGTTCCTCGGTCACGAATTCCTGCGGCGTGTCGCTCGCCTTTTCCCAGCAGAGATGCAGGACGTCGGCGCCCGCCGCCCCGCCTGCCGCATGCGGATCGTGACCGACGCGGATCAGCACCGAGAGCGGATAGTCGCAGCCCATGTCGCGCAGCTCGCGCACCTGGGCGGTATCGAAGGAACCGAGGCAGGCAAAGCGCTGGTTCATGTCCTTCAGGTGTTGCCAGCAGAGCAGGCCGGTGCCCGGCCGCTTCAGCTCGACGTAAAGTCCGCAGCCCGTCTCGCGGCCGAGTGCAGCGACTTCCGCGAAGCTCGGCACATACGGCACCGCCTCGCGCAGCTCGGCAAAGGTCATCAGAGAGATATGGACATCCTGCTGGAAGACCCGCTGCAGATGATCGTCGTGGGAGACAACGACCACGCCGTCCGACGTCATCTGGGTGTCGAGTTCCCACATCTCGGCGCCAAGTTCCGCGGCGCGTCGAAAGGCGGTGAGCGTATTTTCCCGCTCATGGCCGCTCGCACCGCGATGACCGATGCAGAAGGGCAGCCGGCCCTTGTTTTCAGGCCAGCCGAATTTGCCGAAGAAGGCGGAAAAGTCGCGCATCGGAGCCTCCATTACAATCTCCGGCCGTCTTCTGCAAAAACGAAGGCCGAGGCGCTGTCGAGGTTCCAGCGGACGCTGTCGCCCATCTTCACGTCGTCGCGCACAGGCTGGATCGAGCGCAGCACCGAGCCATCCGGCAGAACGACATCGTAGAGGTTCTCGCGGCCTTGGGTTTCCGCAAATACGACCTTGCCGTCGATGGGTATACCGCCCGTCGTCCCGAAATGCTCAGGCCGAACGCCAAGGCTGAAAGAGGTACCGTCGGGAATGCCCGACAGTGCGGAGAGCGGCAGGCGCAGGCCATTTTCGCCGAGCACGAAAGCCCCCTGCTCCGCCCTGCCCTTGAGGAAGGAGATCGGCGGATTGCCGAGAAAGCTCGCGACGAAAGAGGTGCGCGGATCGTTATACATCTGCGACGGCGTGGCGATCTGAACGATCTCGCCCGACTTCATGATGGCGATGCGGTCGCACATCGACATCGCCTCGACCTGGTCATGAGTGACGAGGATGGCGGTGATGCCCGTCTCCTTCTGCAGCCGGCGGATCTCCGAGCGCATTTCGAGGCGCAGTTTTGCATCGAGATTGGCAAGCGGCTCATCGAGGAGGAGCACGTCGGGTCGGCGGATCAAGGCTCGAGCCAGCGCGACGCGCTGCTGCTGCCCCCCGGAAAGCTGCGCCGGACGACGGCCGAGGAGATCGGCGATATGGACAAGAGCCGCGATATCCGCGACCTGCTTCTTGATATCGGCGGCAGCGACCCGCTTCACCATCAGCGGGAAGCCGATATTCTCCTCGACCGTCATATGCGGATAAAGCGCATAGGACTGGAAGACGACCCCGACATTGCGCTCCTGGCTGGGCAGGTTCGTGACGTCCCTGTCCCCGAACAGGATGCGGCCCGAGGTCGGCCGATGGATGCCGCAGACGGCAAACAGCGTCGTCGACTTGCCGCAGCCGGACGGCCCGAGCAGCGCCAGCATTTCGCCGGAGCCCACTTCGAGCTCCATGTCCTCGATGACCTTGGTCGAGCCGAAACTCTTGGAAAACTTGTCGAGCAGGATACGCATCAGCCCTTGGTGCCTCCGCCATAGATGTTCATGAGATGTTTTTGAAAGAAGACGTAGAGGATCAGCACCGGCACGACATAAAAGACACCGACTGCCTTGAAGGTGCCGAAGTCGAAATTGTTGTCGTCGATGATCAGGCTCGCCAGATAGACCGACAGAACCTGCACTTTTGCGCCCGGTGCCAGTACCTGCGGCAGGATGAATTCGCTCCAGCCGGTGAGGAAGGAAAAGAGCCCGAGCGCCATCATCGCCGGCTTGATCTGCGGCAGCACGAGCCGGCGCCAGACCGTGAAGCGCGAGGCACCGTCGACAGTGCCTGCCATTTCGATTTCCCAGGGCACCGTGTCGTAAAAACCCTTCATCAGCCAGATGCCGAGCGGCAGGTCGATCGCCGCCTTCACCAGGATCACCCCGATCAGCGAGTTGTAGAGGCCGATCCACTGCAGCACGATGAAGATCGCGATGATCAGCGTCACCGACGGAAAGGCGTGCAGCACCATGACGCCGGCGAGAAAAAATCCTCGCGCCGGCACGTTGAGGCGAGACAGCACGTAACCCGCCATCGACGCCACCGTCAGGATGACGCCGGTGATGCAGCTCGCGAAGATGAACGTGTTGAGCGTGACGAGCCAGATGTTCGGCTTGCCGGTCTTGGTCTCCCAGAGGAAACTCCAATGGCGCAGCGTGAACTCGCTCGGGATCAGCGAGCCGACTTCCGTATCGCTGATCGTGTCGATGAAGAGATAGGCATACATCACCAGCAGCGGCAGGCTGAAAAGACTGAGCAGCAGGATCACCGGGACGCTTGAGAAATTCGCCGAGGTTTGCGGTTTTTCGGCCATGGTCAATCCTCGATCAACGGCTTGGAGATCAGCGTATCGTAACGGAAGATACGCAGGTAGATGAGCGACAGCACGATGCCGACCACCACCAGGACCAGCGCCATCGCCGCTCCCAGTCCGTATTCCAGGTTGCCGGTATAGTTGTTGAGCGCGGTGTGGAAGGCGGCGAGAGACCAGACCTCCGTCGCCTTCCCCGGCCCGCCGCGGGTCGAGAGCAGGATTTCGTTGAACGATGCGAGCAGCGAGAGCGTCTGGTAGCAGGTCACGAACAGGATCGGCCAGCGCAGCTGCGGCAGGATGATGTGGCGGACCTGCTGCCAGCGGCTGGCGCCATCCACCTCGCTTGCGTGAAACTGCGTCTGCGGGATCGCCTTGATGGCTGACGAGAAGACGAGCATGCCCATCGAGGCGCCGATGAAACCATTGATCAGGATCACGAAGAACCAGGCGTTATAGGCGCTGTCGAGCAGGTAATTCTTTGGCGGATAACCGAACTGGCCCATGAACATCGAGATGAAGCCGCTGTCCCAGGTCAGCCACTTCCACAGCAACACATAGATGACGACCGGCGTGATGCGCGGCAGCAGCCATATGGCGCGGAAGACGGATGCGGTAGAAGCCGGCATGTAGTGGGTGGTGATGGCGAGGAAGAGAGCATAGGTGACGTTGAAGAGAAGCAGCGTCACCGAGACGTAGAAGGCGGTATTGAGAAAGATCTGCGCCATGTCAGGCGAATTGGCGAGGATCCGGAAGTTTTCCGCCGTCCACACCCAGCCGGTATAGGTCGCCTTGGAAACCGTTTCCTGCTCGGCGGGCGTCAGGGCGAAACCGAGTTTCTTGAGGCTCGCCATCAAGTCGTCGCGGGTCTCGAAACGGGTGTTGAGAACCGAGCGGTTGAGGAGGTCGGAAATCTGCTTGACCTCGCGGGTCGAGGGCCGGTCCTTCAGCGCCTTGATGACGCGCTCCGCCTCGCGCCGCGAGGGAAAGACCTCGCCCATGTGGCTGGCGCGCAGTTCGGTGGTGAATCCCGCCTTGAGCTTCAAGCCTTCGAGGGCCGCAAGCCCCTCTTCGTCGATGACGAAACGTGGTTCGGCAATGCCGTTCGCAAGTTCCGGCATGTCGGTTTTCAACCGGTTGATGGCACCTTGCGTGACCTGCCAGGCCCCGCCGGAAATGCCGGTCGCGGTGCTCATATTGGTCATGGCGAAGATGGCGGTCAGCATGACCGGCATCAGGAAGAACAGGAAGATCATGATCGCCGCGGGTGCGATCATCACCAGTCCGAGCGTTCGCGACGTTCGCATGGGGAAGCCTTGGGATACGGGTTGGGTACGGGCGGCGGAGCGAGCGCCGCCCGCAGTTCAGGGCGAGGAGTTTCGCCCGGACAGGCAGCGCCTTATCCCCGCGTGAGGGGATAAGGCGTTTGGTATCAGCGGATGATGATCGCGGCGCCGAGCGTCGACTTCAACTCGGTTTCGGCATCGTTGATCGCGGCGTCGACCGTCTTGGCACCCGTCCAGGATGCTTCGAGGTTCTTCCACATGATCGTCCAATACTTGCCGAAATCGGCATTGTTCGGCATGGCGTTGGCATGCGGCAGCAGTCGCTCGGTGGCTTCCGAAGCCCAGCGGTCGCCCGCATAGAGATCGACCTTGGTTTCCGACGGCGAAATGCCGAGATGGGCCGACTTGATCGCATGCAGCGCATTGATGCGCGGCTCGGAAGCGATCTTGACCAGATCGGCGGCGATCCGGGTTTCTTCGTCGGTATGGCCGGCCATCAGCAGGTAGGCGAGCGGATGGGTCAGCGTGTTGGCCTTGCCGCCTTCGCCTGCCGGGATCAGCGTGAACTGGACGTTGTCGAAGAAGTTCTTGAGGCCTTCCTGGTTGACCAGGCGCGCGTAATGCCAGGTGCCGCCGTGCCAGATGCCGGCCTTGCCGGTTGCGACTTCCTTCCACCACTGGTCGCCCGGCATGCCGATATGGTTCTTCTTGGTGACGCCGGCCTTCACGAGATCGGCGAAATACTGGTAGGTGCGCTTCATCGCGGCCTTGTCGAAGACGAGCTTGCCTTCTTCTTCCATCACGCCGCCGAAGGACGTGTAGAACTGCCAGTAGTCCGGGCCGTTGCTGTTACGCGGATAGAAGCCGTAACCGGCCTGGACGAGGCCCTTTTCCTGCATCTTCTTGGCGTCTTCGAGAACGTTCTTGAGCGTGTATTCGCCCTTCTCGACCTTGGCCGGCAGCGCCTCGATATCGGCATCGGTATAACCGATCGCCTTCATGTAGGGCTTCCAGAAGAACATCGGACGGGACTCGGCGTCCTGCGGGATGCCGTAGACAGCGCCGTTGAAGGAGGTGATCTCCATCAGGTTCGGATAAATGTCGCTGATCGGCCACGAATCGAGGTCTACGAAGTTCTCGACCGGAACGATGAGGCCGGCCTGCGCCCAGGGGCCGATGTCTTCATGCCCGGTGGCGACGATGTTCGGAGCCTTCTTGGCTTCGGCGGCGAGCGTCAGGGCCTGCTTGAAGTCTTCCCAGCCCGAATAGGGCGTCTTCTGGACGATGATGTTGAGCTGTTCGCCGCGGATGGCGGCTTCACGCTCGAGAATATCGGCAGCGATGTCGAACGCATCGGTGCGGTAGTTGTCGTTCGGGCCGGAACCGCCGGACCACACGGAGATGGTAACATCCTTGGCTGAGGCGAAGACCGCGGTGGAGGCGAAGAGAACCGCCGCGAGCGTGGCGGATTTCAGTATCGGAAGAACAGTCATGGTTTTACTCCCCGAAGAGCGAAATGGCTTCCTCCAGAACACCGGGCGAACAATCAGCCAGAGGTTCCGAAAGCGCTGAAGATCATCAACAGGGAGCGGTTTAGAGGCGCTTCATAACACCCGCGTGACAAAATGTACGCGTGTGCAAAATTTCTGCGGAAGGTTCGAATTCAGTCGAAACAAAAGCTTTATGCCGCCTCGTCGGCCGAAATGACCCTGACGCGCAAGCCCAGCGCCTTCAGGACGCCCAGAAGAGTGGACAGTTTCGGATCGCCTTTGTCACTCAGAGCCTTGTAAAGAGCCTCGCGAGTAATGCCCGCTTCCTTGGCGACATTGGTCATCCCCATGGAGCGGGCGACATCGCCCAGAGCAATCGAGACTAGCTTTGGATCACCCTCTTCGAAAGCCGCTTCGAGATAGGCAAGGCGCTCTTCGGGCGTCTTCAGATAATCCTGCACATCCCATTTGGTCGTTTCGATAGGCACGTTCATATCTCCTTCGCCATCTGTTTTGCCAAAGCGATGTCCTTGCTCTGGGTGCTCTTGTCGCCACCGCAAAGCAGGATGACGATTTCACGGCCCTGTTGTACGAAATAGAGCCGATAGCCAGGCCCGTAAGCGATGCGCGCCTCGCTGACGCCCTCGCCCACCGGTTTCACATCTCCCAGATTGCCAATTTCCATTCGGCGGATGCGCGCAACTATACGCATTCGGGCAGTATGGTCGCGAAGCTCATCGAACCACTTTGAGAACGCTGCCGCCTTGCGAACTTCGATCATGTGTAATCTATAGTTCACAACCCGCTCAAGATCAACCCAAGCTACCGCTCCAGCGCTACCGTCTTGATCACCGCAAAAACCGGTTTTTCGAGCTTGAGTTCCAGGCGTTCGACGGAGAGCGCGGTGATACGGGCCAGCACCATGTCTTCGCCGCAGCGGATGCGGATGCGGACCATGCCGTCGCCGTCCGGCTCGATCGCGGCGATCGTGCCCTCAAGGATGTTGAGGGCACTCAGGCCCTCCGGCCGCCGGGTGGCGACCATGACGTCGCGTTCGGGGATATGTACCCGCACGCTTCTGCCCTCTTCGACCCAAGCATTCGGCACGACGATCCGCGCCTGCGAAAGCCTGATCGTTGCCAGCCGGTGCGGGATGTCGATCGTCTCGACCATGCCGGTCAGCACCGCTCCGGAATCCCTCCGGTCGGCCGAGGGCAGCGACAGGACCTCGGAGGGCGTGCCGACCGCCCCGACCCGGCCGTCCTTCATCATCACCACCTTGTCGGCGAGCCGAGCGACTTCAGGTACAGAGTGGCTGACATAGACGATCGGCGTCGAGGTCTCGTCGCGCAGGCGTTCGAGATAGGGCAGGATTTCCGCCTTGCGCTGGTCGTCGAGCGCGGCAAGCGGTTCGTCCATCAGAAGGAGGCGCGGGGCAGACAGCAGCGCCCGACCGATCGCGACACGCTGTTTTTCCCCGCCCGAGAGTTTGCCGGGCCGACGCTCCAGCAGCGCAGCTATTCCGAGAAGCTCGACGATATGATCGAAATTCCCGAGCCGGGTGGTCTTCGGCGCGAACCAGCGGCCATAGTTCAGGTTCTGGCGGACGGAGAGATGGGGGAAAAGCCGGCCCTCCTGAAAAACGTAGCCGAAACGGCGCTTGTGTTTTGGCACGAAGATGCGGTTTTCGGTGTCGAGCAGCACTTCCCCATCGACCATCAGCCGCCCATGATCCGGCTTGGAAAGCCCCGCGATCACCCGCACAAGCGAGGTCTTGCCAGAGCCGGAAGCCCCGAACAGCGCCGTCACGCCACCATCGGACGTAAAGCCCGCGTCGAGGACAAACTCCCCCAGCGTCTGTTGCGCCTCGACGATCAGGGTCATTCGATATGAACCCTTTTCCCGACCAGATAGGCCATCAATTCGGAGGCAAGCAGCGCCGCAAACGAGATGACGATCGCGACCAGCGTCAGCCGCATCGCACCGGCATCACCGCCCGGCACCTGCGTGAATGTGTAGATCGCCGCCGAGAGCGTCTGTGTTTCGCCGGGAATGTTGGAGACGAAGGTAATCGTCGCGCCGAATTCGCCCATCGCTTTCGCAAAAGCGAGGATCATGCCGGCGATGACGCCCGGCAGGATAAGCGGCAGTGTCACGGTTAGAAAAACCCAGGCAGGCCCGGCGCCGAGCGTGCCGGCCGCTTCTTCCAGCCTGCGGTCGACAGCTTCGATCGACAGCCGGATTGAGCGAACCATCAGCGGGAAGCCCATGACGCCGCAGGCGAGCGCTGCGCCCGTCCACCGGAAGGAAAGGACGATCCCGAGATATTCGTTGAGAAAGGCGCCGATCACGCCGCGCCGCCCGAACAGGACCAGCAGCAGGAAACCGACGACGACCGGCGGCAGGATGAGCGGCAGATGGACAATACCGTTGAGGATCGACCTGCCCCAGAATTTTCCGCGGGCAAGCAAATAGGCGACGGCAATTCCGAACGGCAGGCTGACGATCATCGCGACGGCGGAGACCTTCAGGCTGAGCCTGATCGCCGTCCATTCCCCGTCACTCAACACAAGCCAGTCCAAACGCCGATCCCATCCGCGGTCACAAGCAATATATCACCCTGGATATATCGAGACAGGTCGGATGGCTAGGTCCTGGCGGGAAAGTTATGGAGGGTACTGGAGAAAAGCGGTGGGAGAGCGCCGGATTGACCGCTGCTCTCCCTGCACCATCGCATTCACAGGACGGTTCGCGAACTAGGGCCGCAGAGCCCTGGTCCCGACATGCTGAAAATTAACGGTTGTCGCGTGTCGTATTGCCGAAGATCGACCGGCTTTCCTGGCGATCGTTGTCGCGGACCTGGATGCTGCCGGTGCGGACGCTGTCGACATTGCCTTTGTCGACCTGCGCCGAAACCTGGCTTTTCGATGCGCCTTCATAATAATCGCCTTCGGCAAGAGCCGTACCCGCGAAGGAAGCGGCGGCGATCATGGCGGCAATAGCGGAGATGGAAGTCTTCATTGTCTTCGTCCTTTCAGAGTTCGTCCGTGGGCTAAAGTTTGCGACCTGCCTGCGGGACGACGTTCGGTGTCTTGAATGAGCTGCGCCGGTTAACGGTTGTCGCGGCTTTGATGCTGGAAGATCGGGCCCTGGAAGATCGGGCCATTGCGGCTGTCGTTGTCGCGGGCCTGTTCAATGCTGCCGGTCCTGATGCTGTCGACCTTGCCGCTCGTCTGGACGGTTGCCTGTGCCTTGGAAGCACCCTGATAATAATCGCCTTCTGCAAGCGCTGCGCCGGCGAAGGAAGCCGAAGCGATCATGGCTGCGGCAAACGTGGAAAGAAGGATTTTCATTTTGTATTCCTCAACTGATAAACGGAGCCGTTGGGAGCCGGCGTCCTATGGTAGTCTGGCGAAGCAGGTTGCCTTGCTTCTGGTTATTGAAATAGGGATCCGCGTTGGTGGCCGGTAGGTCGCGATTTCCAAACGGAATGTTCGGGAATCGAGAACAAAAAACTACGTGATGTCCGTTGAAATAGGGATTCGGGCCGAGCGCGAACGACGGCCCGCTTGAGAAACGGCTGCTCCCGAAACCAAAAACGGCCCCTTTCCGGGGCCGTTTCGATGCGCATCGTTGAAGCGAGGGCGCTTACTTCAGGATCGTGAAACCTTCCTTCTCGAAGAACGGAGCTGCCTTGGTGGACTTCAGATAGTCGAGATAGGCGGCAGCATCCTTGGACTTCGATTCCGACAGGATGGCGATGGGATAGACGATCGGCGGATGGGTATCGGCCGGGAAGGTGCCGACGATGGCAACACCCGGGTCGGCCGCCGCGTCCGTCTGATAGACGATGCCGTAGGGCGCTTCGCCGCGGGAAACCAGGGCCAGCGCCGCACGCACGCTTTCGGCGCTGGCGACGCTTTTCTCGACGGCCGACCAGGCGCCCAGTTTTTCAAGTGCCGCCTTGCCGTATTTGCCCGCCGGAACCGAATTGGGCTCGCCCATCGCGAGCCTGCCGCCCTTGAGCAGGCCGGCGAGATCAAAGCCCGGCCTGATATCCACCGGTTTGGCGGCGTCCTTGGCGGCGACCAGGACGATGCGGTTGCCGAGCCAGTTGAACTTGGTGTCTTCCTTCACGAGCTTCTTGTCGGAGACGTATTTCATCCAGTCGAGATCGGCCGAAATGAAGATATCGGCCGGAGCGCCGCTTTCGATCTGCTTGGCAAGCGCCGAGCTCGCGGCATAGGAAACGGTGACATCCTTGCCCCCTTGAACAGCCCAGGCCTTGTTGGCGTTGTCGAGCGCGTTTTTCATGCTGGCTGCCGCAAAGACCGTGACTTTTTCCTGCGCCGCCGCGGGAGCGGCGAAAGAGGCAAGCGCAACGAAAGCGGCAGCCGCCGACGCCACCGCGAGCTTGGCCCAGGAACGACGATGAATGTTCATGATTTTCCTCTCCAATTCACAAACGAGATATTCATCTGGATATCTCGATGGAGAGGTTTTGACTAGCGTTATATTCCGCAAAATATCTTGATCGAATTGAGGGGGCAGGCTCAGATGCCGAGAGCCATGCCGTCCTTGCGGGGGTCGGAACCGCCCTTGAGCACACCGGTCTCCCAGTCGATCCAGATCGCCTGGGCGCCGCCCATCGCCGATTCCGGCTTTTTCACCTCAAAACCGCGTTTGGTGAATTCCGGGCCGATCGTGTTGCGCAGCCGAGCTTCCATCTCGACCTGGTTGGTGCCAGGCAGCGGGAAGAGGCGCGGCAGGTCGATGGCGCTCTGCAGATCCATGCCGTAGTCGAAGACCTTGGACAGGAAATGGGCGTGCCCCATGGCCTGATACTGGCCGCCCATGACGCCGAACGGCATGACCGCGCGACCATCCTTCGTCACCATGCCGGGAATGATCGTGTGCATCGGCCGCTTGCCTGGCGCGATCGCGTTCGGATGATCCGGATCGAGCGAGAAGCTGAAGCCTCGGTTGTGGAACATCACGCCGCTTTTCGGGTCCATATGGCCGCTGCCGTAAACGAAGAAGATCGAGTTGATGAAGCTGATCGCGTTGCGATCCTGATCGACGACCGAGAGATAGATAGTGTCCTTATGCGGCACTTCGTCGAAGGCCGGCAGGTTCTCTATCGCCGTGTCGGGATCGATCATGCCCGCGAGCTCCCTGGCGAGCGCATCGGACAGCAGGTAATCGACCGGCACGTCGACCTTGGCCGGATCGGCAAGGAAACGGTTGCGCGCCGCATAAGCCAGCCGCGTCGCCTCGACTTCGACATGCAGCCGCTCCGGCGCCAACGGATCGCCCTTGCCGGGAAAATGCGACAGGATGTTGAGGATCATCAGCGCGATGATGCCCTGGCCGTTCGGCGGGCATTCGTGGATTTCGTGGCCGCGAAAGACCGTCTTGATCGGCTTCACGTATTCGCCCTCGGCATTGGCGAAATCTTCGAGCGTGTGAAGCGCCCCGATGCTGTTGAGGTAACTCACCATGCCGGCCGCGATCGGGCCGCGATAGAAAGCGTCCCGACCCTCCCGGCCAATGGCTTCCAGCGTGTCGGCGAGCTGTTTCTGATACTGGATCGTGCCGGCCGGCGGCGCTTCGCCATCGACGAGGAAGACGCGGCGCGCGGCCGGATCACCCTTCAGGATCTCCGCCTGGGCGGCGAGGTCGTGGGCCGTGCGTGGCGGCAGAACGTAGCCATCGCGCGCAAGCTTGATCGCAGGAGCGAGGATATCGGCCATCTTCATGCGGCCATGATCGGCGACCAGACGCGTCCAGGCATCGACCGCGCCCGGCACGGTGATCGTATGCGGCGAGGTACGGGTGAGACTGGTGACGCCGAGCGAACGGAGATGCTCGACCGTTGCGGCAGCCGGTGCCCGGCCTGACCCATTATAGGCCAGAATCTCGTCCGTGCCGCCGAGCGAAAGCAGAGCGAAACAATCGCCGCCGATCCCGGTCGAGCCGGCTTCGACGACACACTGCACGGCGCATGCCGCAACCGCCGCATCCACGGCATTGCCGCCGTTTCGCAGGATATCGATGGCGGTGAGCGTCGCCAGCGGCTGGGAGGTAGCAGCCATCGCAGTGCGGCCGACGGCGAGCGAACGGCCCGGTAATTCGAAGTCTCTCATGGCACCCTCGTCACTGAAAAATACTGCTCAAGCCCCTGTCGCGGCTCAGGATTTTGTCTTAAGAGACCATGCTCCGCGCCCGGCATCAAGCCGTCACGTCTTGATTTCATCAATCCTAATATACAGCAGGAAATCGTTAACCTTTGCGGACCGTAAACCGGTTCAAAGGGATATTCCGGGCTTGCGGCGCGTTAAGGGGGGCTGGCATGGAAAGGACGTCATGAACAGTATTCCAGCCCTCCTGCTGGCCGCCGCTTGCCTGATCATCATAGGTTTTTATGCGGTCGCCTTCGTGACGGCCCTGATAGGCTGATCACGCGTCAAACTCAACGCTCGCCTCCAACGTGCCATTGCGAATGGTGGGAGGCGGGCATGAAATACAAGGCCGGAAAGTTGATTGCTCTTCGAGCACTGCGGAACCTGTACGTTCCGGCATTCTGCCGTCCAAGCCCCAACCCACGAAACCTTCGTCCTGCAATCGAGGCCGCGAATGCCATTCAAGCGCGAGACGACAAGAAATAATTTGATATCAAACTATCTTGCCGCCTCCCCCCACTTCTATTAGCTTTTAACATGGGAGGAAGGGGAGATGGTAGCAGAGTCATCGATGGATCGGAACATGCTGGTGACGCCTGCAGACGGCGGAATGTCCGTTCCAGCCCTGTTCCAGAATCTTATCGGCTATCATCTGCGCGTGGCGCAGGAAACGTCGTTCCAGGGGTTTGCCAAGGCCGCGGGAAAGGAGGATCTCAAGCCCGGCTGGTATGCGCTTCTGACGGTGCTTGCGGAGCGTGAAAGCATGACGCCCTCCGAACTCAGCCGCACCTGCGGCCGCGACCGCTCGACGCTGACCTCCAGTCTCAAGGCGCTTTCCAATCGCGGGCTGATCGAGCGCCGCTGGAACCCGGATGACCAGCGCAGCTACAGCGTCAGGCTCACCGAAGAGGGTCGCCAGATGCAGGAGCGGCTGCACGCGATCGCTGTTGTCCACGAGCTCCGCCTCGACGAGATCGCCGGCGAAGGCAAGGCCGTGCTCATTGCCGTGCTTGGCCGCATAGCAGCAACATTCGGCACCTCCGAGGATTTCTGAAGGCTCCCTGTCGTGGATGCACTGCCAACCGCGCAAGGCTTCCCCTGCAAGCGCGAGACAGAATGCTTGGCCTGGGTGATAAGCTGACGGACCTTGCAAGCAAAAGCCGGCGAGTCATCCCCGCCGGCCATTCGATCCCCGAGGAGACAACACCCTAGAGGATATGTGTCCCGCCGAGGTTCTGCACCGCGCGGCGGGTCATGACCGCCACCAGATGAGCCCGGTAATCGGCCGGGGCGTGGATGTCGCCCATCATCCCCGAGGAATCGATGGTGAGGCCTTCCAGCGCCTCGGCGGAAAAGTTTTCGGTCAGCAGCTCTTCGGCCTCGATCCAGCGGAACACGCCCTCGTTGCCGGCGCCGGTGATCGCGACGCGAACATGGCCGTCGCGGTGCCTGGAGACAAAAGCGGCCGCCATCGAATAACGCGAGGCCGGATTGCGGAATTTCGCGTAGCCGGCAATGTCCGGGATTTTGAATTCGACGCGAACCAGGATTTCGCCGGGCTCCAGCGCGGTCGTATAAAGGCCCTGGAAATATTCGTCGGCCGGGATTTCGCGACGGTCGGTATGGACGATCGCGTCGAGCGACAGCACGGCCGCTGGATAATCGGCGGCCGGGTCGTTGTTGGCGGTCGAGCCGCCGATCGTGCCCATGTGGCGCACCTGAACGTCGCCGATCGAACCGGCAAGCCCTGAAAGGGCCGGGATGGCAGCCCTGATCTCCTTGGAAGCGGCAACTGCTGCATGCTTGGTAGCCGAGCCGATGATCACCTTGTCGGCGGTCACCTCGATGCCCGAAAGCTCCGGGATGTTGCGCACGTCGATCAGATGCGCAGGTGCAGCAAGCCGGCTCTTGAGCGTCGGGATCAGCGTATGGCCGCCGGAAAGGTAGGAGGGCTCGTCGGAATTCTCGTAGAGCTCGACGGCTTCGGCGAGGGTCTTCGGTTTGTGGTAGGTCGTTGCGTACATGGCGTGATCCTCCCCTCTTATTCGGCCGCGACGGCATGGGCCGCGCGATGCTTCTCGGCTGCGTCCAGCACCGCCTTGACGATGTTGTGGTAGCCGGTGCAGCGGCAGAGATTGCCTTCGAGCTCATGGCGCACCGTGCGCTCGTCGAGCATGCCGTCATGACGGCGGATCATATCGACCGAGGCCATGATCATGCCGGGCGTGCAATAGCCGCACTGCAGGCCGTGATGTTCGTGGAAAGCCTGCTGAACGTCATGCAGCCTGCTGCCTTCGGCGAGGCCTTCGATCGTCATCACACGGGAGCCGTCGGCGGCGACGGCCAGGATCGTACAGCTCTTCACGGCCTCGCCGTCGAGATGGATCGTGCAGGCGCCGCACTGGGTAGTGTCGCAACCGATATGGGTGCCGGTGAGGCCGAGATGTTCGCGGATGAACTGCACGAGCAGCGTCCGGTCTTCGATGTCGCGCGTCTGCGGCGTACCGTTGACGGTGATGGTGACACGGGACATGGGTCCCTCCTCTTCAAATCCATAATTCAAGGCCGGCCCAGGGACATGTCGCAGGCCGCCATGCATGTCAGCTTATGATACCGGCATCTCGCCGCGTGTCATCCGTTCCGGAGGGCATGCCTTCATTTCCGAACAGCGCCCCACCAAAAACCGCAGGCCCGAAAGACTGAAAGCGCCGGAGAGCGACGCCTCACCGATCTCAATATGTGAGAAATTCGGCAGCCCAAGCGTTGCGTCCTTGCCAAAGCGACGGTAAGTCGTCGCTATAATCGGTGAGGGAAGTCCAATGCGCCGCATCATCATCGCCATCACCGGAGCTTCCGGCGTCATTTATGGCGTTCGCGCCCTGCAGCTTTTGAAGCAGGTCGAGGATGTCGAGACCCATGCGGTGATCTCCCCCTCCGCCTTCCGCACAGCGACCGACGAGATCGAGATGAGCGCCGAGGAGATCAAGGGCCTCGCGGACGTACTTTATAATTACAAGGATATCGGCGCGGCAATCTCATCCGGATCCTTCAGAACCGCCGGCATGCTTGTGGCGCCCTGCTCGGTGAAGACGCTGAGCGGCATCGCCAATTGCTACAATGACGAACTGATCGTGCGCGCCGCCGACGTCTGCCTGAAGGAGCGTCGTCGCGTGGTGCTGCTGTTCCGGGAAACACCGCTGCATGCCGGGCATATCGCGCTGATGGATCAGGCGACGCGCAACGGCGCGATCGTCATGCCACCGGTGCCGGCCTTCTATTCGAAGCCGAAAACGCTGGACGAAATGGTGACCCAGACGGTCGGCCGCGCGCTCGACCTTTTCGACATTCATCTGCCGATGGTCAAACGCTGGAAAGACGGCCCTGGCTCGCCGGGCCAGCCCTGACTTTACGCCTTGAAACAGAGCCTGGACTAAAGGGCTGAGAACGCGTTTTCGATCGCGGCAAGCGCCGCGGCAGCCTTCCTGTCCGGCTCGGCTCCGCGGAAAAACTCAACGACGGCTCTGAGATTGCCGGTCGCCTCGCCGGTTAATGTGCCGGCGTCCATCAATGCCTGCCCTTCGGCTTCCAATATCGCCAGCTCGATCTTTTCCGAATTGAGCTCGACACTCTTAACGCCATTGCGCAGCGTCTCCGTCTCGTCGGTCGGCGCCGGATGCGGTCCTTTCTTCAGCCGCCGACGTATGGCGCGCAGCGGTATCACCACCTCGTTGCGCCAATCCTGGACGAGGCCGTCGATGCGGGCGATATCGGACGGCGAAAGCGCGACGGCATTCCTGGCGAGCCAGGCGGAAAACAGCAGAACCGGGACATCGACGCCGCTTTCATCCTGAAGGACCAGACAGGCATCGCTAACGCCCGGAGCGCCATAGAGACGCAATGCGAAATCCCAAAGTCCCTGCCGAACATCCGCGGCCATTCAGCCTCTCCCTTGCCTTTGCGCGGGTTTAAGGTCGCTGTTCGTCCTTGCCAAGCGATCTCACATTGCCGGTCAGTTCCGCGGCAAGCCGCAGTGCGGCGCCGGTTGCCATCACCATGGAGGGCAGGATCAGCCATTCGAGCGTCCAGGCAGCGCCGGAGCGCTCCTGTTCGTGGACCATGGATTGCTGCATGCCGGACAGCTGCACCGCGTTGAAGCGCGCGAGCGATACCAGCACTTCGGCCGCCACCGGGTTCTGCTTGTGGGCCATGGCGGAGGAACCACCGCCGCCGGCAAGTTCCATCTCGCCGCCCATCAACGCGAGCAGCGCCACATCCTGGCCGATCTTGCCGAGCGAACCGGAGATCAGTGCGATTATGTTTGCGAACTCGGCCAGCCGGTCGCGCTGGCTCTGCCATTGCGGCGCATCGGCAAGGAACAGTTCCCAGGCGAGCGCCTTGCGCACCTCGCCGGCCTTGTCGCCGAATTTCTCGAGACTGCCGGCAGCCCCGCCGAACTGCACGGCAAAGCCGGTCTCCGAGAACGTATCCAGCCGCTGGCGATGCCGGGTCAACGGCTCCTTCCAGGCGAGGATACGGTCGGAAACGGTAATTGGAATCGCCGCCTGCATGCGGGTGCGGCCCATCAGCGCTCGCGTGCCGAATGCCTGATCGATGTCATCGAAAGCCTTTTCCAAGGCGGCAAGCCGCTCGATGAAAAGAATGGAGGCCTGTTTCAGACGGATGACCAGCGCCGTGTCGATGACGTCCTGGCTGGTCGCGCCAAAATGCACGTGTCTTGCCGCCTCGCCGCCGCCTGCCTGCTGATTGACGGCATCGCGAAGCTGCCTGACGAGTTCAGCCACCACCACGCCGTCACGCCCGGTGCCCTTTTTCAGTCCATCCATGTCGGGTTCAAAGGCATGCAAGGCGGCTGCAATGCGCTCCGCCGCCTCGGCCGGGATGATGCCGCAGGCGGCTTCAGCCTTGGCAAGTCCGGTTTCGAAAGCCAGCATGGCATCGATCTCGGCTTTCACCGAAAACAGTTGTCCGGTCTCGTCGTCACCGACGAGACCGGACAGAAATGGATGCTCGAAAGCCGAAACGCTCATGTCTACTCCCGGGCGGATCCTGAATTCCCGATATCAGATATCGAAGAATATGGTTTCATTTTCGCCCTGAAGATAGATGTTGAAGGTGACGGTATTACCCTCACGCTTGCCGATCAGGGTGGGAACGCGAACCCGGTGCTCGATGCGCGACAGGATCGGATCCGCCGCATTGGCCTCTTCCTCGTCAGAGAAGTACATGCGGGTGTTGAGGCCGAGGTTGATGCCGCGGGCGACGACCCAGAAGGTGACATGGGGCGCCATCAGCCGGCCGTCGCGGAAAGGCACCTTGCCGGGCTTGATCGTTTCGAAGGCGAATTCGCCGGTCGCCATATCGCCGGGCTGACGGGCCCAGCCGAAGAAATTCGGGTCGGCCTTGCCGCGGGTTTCCGACGGGCTGTTGTAATAGCCGTCGGCATCCGCCTGCCAGATCTCGATCATCGCGTCCTTGAGCGGGGTCATCGCGCCGTCATAGATGAAGCCGCGGATGGTGATGCGCTCGCCGCGCGTCTGATCGTTGACCATCGAGCCGGAGCCGAGGTCGGTGTCGTAGACGCCGGTAATGCCGGAGAAATTCGGCGTGCAGCCGATATGGACGTAGGGACCCGCGGTCTGCGAGGCGGATTCCTTGAAGTAGGTGAGCGGCTGGACCATCTCAGTTGCCCTCTTTACGGTTCTCGAAGAATGTCGAGCGACGACCGCGCAGGACGATATCGAATTTATAGGCCCGCATGTCGTGCGGGATGGTGTTCTGCATGTCGAGCGCGGCGATCAGGCCCTTGATGGCGTTCTCGTCCGGAATGGTCTTCACGATGGGACAAATCCAGATCATCGGATCGCCCTCGAAATACATCTGGGTGATCAGGCGCTGGGCAAAACCATGGCCGAAGACCGAGAAGTGGATATGCGCGGGGCGCCAGTCGTTGACGCCGTTCGGCCACGGATACGGGCCGGGCTTGATCGTCTTGAAGGCATAACCGCCGTTCTCGTCGGTGATCGTGCGGCCGAAGCCGCCGAAATTCGGGTCGAGAGGCGCGAGATAGGTTTCCTTCTTGTGGCGATAACGGCCACCGGCATTGGCCTGCCAGAATTCGACAAGTGCACCCGGTACGCCGACGCCGCGCTCGTCGATGACGCGACCGTAGACGATGATGCGCTCGCCGAGCGCCATCTCGCCGGGCTTGGCATAATTGACGATCAGATCGTTGTCGAACTCGCCGATGATGTTATGGCCGAAGACCGGGCCGGTGATCTCGCTCTTGGTGCCTTCCAGCGAAATCAGGGCGCGTTGGGGCGAACGCAGCACGGAGGTCTTGTAGCCCGGCGTGAACGCCGGCGGATGCCATTCCCTGTCACGGGCGAAGAAGGGTGTCGTTTCTGGGGGTGTGTTCTTCATCTTTGCTCTCCCGCGGCCTTGTCCGCGTCCATTTCGGCATAGGTGGCTTTGGCGATCTTGAAGGCATGGTTGGCAGCCGGAACGCCGGCGTAGATTGCCACATGCATCAGGGCTTCGCAGATATCGTCCTTTGTCGCACCCGTATTGGCGGTTGCGCGGATATGCATGGCGACTTCGTCGTGATGGCCGAGCGCCGCCAGAAGCGCGATCGTCACCATCGAGCGTTCGCGCTTGCTCCAGTTCGGGCGCGACCAGACCGTCCCCCAGGCGCCCTCGGTGATCATCTCCTGGAAGGGTCGGTCGAACGGCGTCTGGTTTGCCTGGGCGCGGTCCACATGGGCATCGCCCAGCACGGAGCGGCGGGTCTTCATGCCTTGGACGTAACGTTCCGACGGCGCGGAATTCTCGGCCATGTCTATTCCTCGAGTTGTTCGATGAAGCCGCGGATCAGCGCGGCATGGGCGGCAGGCGCCTCGACGCAGGGGATATGCGCGGCGCCCTCGATAATTTCGTAACGCGCGCCGGGGATGAGGTCGGCGAGCGACTTGACGATCTCGGGCGGCGTCGAGCCGTCCTCACGGCCGACGATGCAAAGCGCCGGCACGGCGATCCTCTTCGCAGCCTCGGTGAAATCCGCATCGCGTATCGCGGCGCAGGTGCCGCTGTAGCCGAAGGTCGGCTGGCGCACGAGCATGTTGCAATAGGCTTCGTAAGCGGCATTCTCCGGCCTGCGGAAGGGTTCGGTAAACCAGCGCTGCATGATGGCGTCCAGAATGCTGCCGATGCCATCCTTCTCGACGGCGGCGATGCGCGCCGCCCACATCTCGGCCGTACCGATCTTGTGAGCGGTGTTGGACAGGATCAGCGCCTTCACCAGATCGGGACGCAATGCGTAGAGACCCTGGGCGATCAGCCCTCCCACCGAAAGGCCGCAGACGACAACCTGACTGAGCTGCAAGTGGTCGAGCAGTCCGGCGAGATCCGCCACATGGTCGGCGATCGAATAGGGCGGGTTGCCGAGGCCGGACAATCCATGGCCGCGCTTGTCGTAGGTGAGGATCGTGTAGTCCCCGGACAACTTCGGCAGTTCATGATGCCAGATGCGACTGTCGGTCCCGAGCGAATTGATGAAGACAATGACAGGCTTGTCGTCACCGGCGCGCTGGACGTCGTAATGGATCACGATGTCATTGATGTGTACAAACTGCATCCGCGCCTCCTCTCGCCTTGATAGATTGCACTAGTTTTCGGTTAGGTAAAATGATATTTCAGCATTATCCCCTAACCCCATGGTTATTTGATCTTGATCAATTCCCGAGTCAAGTTTCGGCATCTGCATACATTCGTCGAGGTTGCTCGGCAAAAAAGCGTGGTCAAGGCCGCCGAAATTCTGCATGTCAGCCAGCCGGCCGTCACCAAGACCATCCGCGAACTCGAGGAAGCGCTTGGCGTGGCCGTTTTCGAGCGCGACGGCCGCGGCATTCGTATCACCCGCTACGGCGAGGTGTTCCTGCGCCATGCGGGCGCGGCGCTCACGGCGCTCCGCCAGGGCATGGATTCCGTCTCGCAGGAGCTTTTCGATTCCGCGCCACCGGTCCGGATCGGTGCGCTGCCGACCGTTTCGACCCGTATCATGCCCCGCGCCATGACGATGTTCCTCACCGAGAAAACCGGCAGCCGGGTCAAGATCGTGACGGGAGATAATGCCGTTTTGATGGAACAGCTCCGGATCGGCGACCTTGATCTGGTGGTCGGCCGCCTCGCCTCGCCGGAAAAGATGACCGGTCTCTCCTTCGAACATCTTTATTCGGAACAGGTCGTGTTCACCGTTCGCGCCGGCCACCCGCTGCTCGACGCCGGGCGATCGATCTTCGACGGTTTCGCCGACTATCCGGTGCTGATGCCGACACGCGGCTCGATCATTCGGCCTTCGGTCGAGCAATTCCTGATCGCCAACGGCGTCGCCAGCCTGCCGACCCAGGTGGAAACCGTCTCGGACGCCTTCGGCCGCGCCTTCGTTCGGTCGAGCGATGCGATCTGGATCATCTCCGCCGGAGTGGTCGCGTCCGACATCGAGGACGGGGTTCTGGCAACGCTGCCGATCGACACCAGCGAGACCCGCGGCCCGGTCGGCCTCACCATCCGCGCCGACGCCAATCCCTCCACGCCTCTGTCGATCCTGATGCAAACCATCCGCCAGGCCGCTGCGGAAATCATGCCGGCGCGGTGACGCCAGGTTCTATTTTCACGACGCTGTCGCCGCAGAAAAGAATGAGATAGCCGCCCCGCGCCTCGGCGGCCGCGGCCCAGATCTGCAGGTCGGAAAAATACGGCTTCTGTTTCCAAGCGTCGGGATGATCCGGGTCGACCAGCACCGTCAGCTGCGGCCCCTGTTCATAGACGAGCATTTTCGATTGCAACGGCCGCCAGGCCTCGGAAACATCGAGATCCGTCATCCACCGACAGAGAAAATCCCGGCAGAGCTTGGGACGGCCGGCATAGATCGCGCAGCCTTCTCCTTCCGTACAATGCCGGCACCAGGTATCGGCCGGCTTGTCCAGTGTTGCGATCTCGGGAAGCCGGCAACAGAGTGTACAGGTACCACAGGACCGCGCCGCCGTTTTCTCTTCCAGCCTCTCCAAGTCTCGCCGCCCCAAACCGCCAAAACAACGCCCGGCCGAACAAGCGGCCGGGACAGCGAATATACGTTGCGGTTCTCGCGCGCAAATAGCGGCCGACGACTTAGGTCGGCCGCAGCTCCGGAAACGTGCGGCGAAGTTCGTCCATCGAGGCGATCACCGCGTCGTCGGCGCGCAGCGTCACCGAGATATTGTCGGCGACATTCAGCGTTTCCTCGAAATGCACGGCCATCTCGGCCCCGCCCTGGCGCACAAGCGTGGCCTCCTTGCGGAAACCGTGCTTGAGCAGCCAGTCGCGCGGGGCGCTAAGGCTCACGGCCACATGGAACGCGCCGTCATCCTCTTTGCGGGCCTTCAATTTGTAAGTCACGGGCGACCTGTCGCCGCCGATGTCGATCTGGCCTGGGTAACCGGCTTCTTTCAGATGTTCAGCCATATTCCGCTCCTTTGTTTTGGTGAGCCCATGGGACAACCGACACTCGCTCGCTTTGTTCCGCGCGTGACGCTCAGGCGCGATCAAGCCAGGTTGACGGCTGTTGACTGCCGTGATCGAAAGGGCGCGCATGAGGAGAAGAGGAGAGACGCGATGACCGACCGGGACCTGCTGAAGGCGCTGTTTGCCGCCGCCGTGAAGGCCGCCGATCCTTTGACCGGCATCGTGAAACACCTGCCGGCCCCGCCGACCAACGGGCGAACCGTCGTCATCGGCGCCGGCAAGGGCGCAGCCCAGATGGCGGCAGCGCTCGAGAGCGTCTGGACCGGATCGCTGACCGGCGTGGTCGTGACCCGCTACGGTTATGGTTGCGAGACGAGGTCGATCGAGATCCTGGAAGCATCCCATCCGGTGCCCGATGCGGCGGGCCTTGCCGGCGCAAAACGGCTGGTCGAGACGATTTCCGGCCTGTCCGCAGACGACCTCGTCATCGCACTCGTCTGCGGCGGCGGATCGGCGCTGCTTCCCGCGCCGCCGGAAGGCCTGACGCTCGAAGACGAGATCGCCTTGAACGAGGCGCTGCTTGCCTCGGGCGCGCCGATCTCGGCTATGAACGTCGTGCGCAAACATCTGTCGACCATCAAGGGTGGCCGGCTGGCAGCTGCCACCAAGGCCCGCGTCGTCAGCCTGATCGTCTCCGACATTCCCGGCGACAACCCGGCATTCGTCGCCTCGGGGCCGACCATTCCGGACGGCACGACGCGCCAGGATGCGCTCGCCATCGTCGATCAATACAAGCTGAGCCTGCCGGCTGCGATGATGGCGCATCTGAACTCGCCGGCCGCGGATGCGCCGAGGCCGGACGATCCGGTCTTTGCGCGTCACGAGCATTTCGTCATCGCCTCCGCCGGCGTGTCGCTGGAAGCGGCCGCCGAAGTTGCCCGCGCCTGGGGCGTGACGCCTTACATCCTCTCCGATTCTGTGGAGGGAGAAGCCCGCGATGTCGCCCTGGTGCATGCAGCCCTGGCGCGCGAGGTGGCACTCCGCGACCGGCCGTTCGCCAGGCCGGCGGTGCTGTTGTCGGGTGGCGAGACGACCGTGACGCTGCGCAACAAGGGCGGCAAGGGCGGACGCAACGGCGAGTTCGCGCTCGCCCTGGCGTTGGCGATCGATGGCTACGAGATCACCGCGCTCGCCGCCGATACGGACGGGATCGACGGCTCCGAAACCAATGCCGGCGCGTTCGCCGACGGCACGACGGCAAGGCGCCTGCGAACTGCCGGTTTGGATGGACGCAAGCTTCTCGACGGGAATGACAGCTTTTCGGGATTTTCCGCGATTGGCGACGTTTTCGAGACGGGGCCGACTGGCACCAATGTCAACGACTTCCGGGCTATTCTGGTGCGGTAGCCAACGGAAGCGAGCTTGCGGCCCGCTTCCGAGCGGATTACCACGATCACTGCAGCTGCGGTTTGCGCAGAAAGTCGTTCCGGTCGGCGGACTTTACCCGAAGCCAGGCCTCGCGGCCGTCGCGAAGTATCCGCATCGGGATTTCCGCGCCTGGCGGACCGCTGTCCCAGATCTTGCGGTAGAAGTCCGCAAGCCCGTCGACTTCGCCGTCGCGGATTTCCGAAATCACGTCGCCCCGCTTGAGGCCAGCCTGGGCAGCCGGGCCGTTTTCGGTGACGCTCATCACGACCACTTCGCCATTGCTTTCGGCTGACATGGCGCCAAGCCACGGGCGCGGCCGACGATTGAACTCGCCGCGATTGAGGAGGTCGTCGAGGATCGGCTTCAGGAGATTGACCGGCACGACCATGTTGATGTCGGCGATCTCGCCCCCCTTGCTCATCTGCAGACGCAGAGACCCGACGCCGAGCAGCTTGCCTTCCGTATCGATCAGCGCCGCCCCACCCCAGGAAGGATGGGCTGGCGCGATGAAGATCGCCTCGTCCAGCAGATATTCCCAGTATCCGGCGAATTCCTGCTTGGCGACGATGTTGCCGCGCACATATTCGCCCTCGCCATCCGCAAGAATGACAGGGTCGCCGAGTGTGGCTGTCGCGGAATCCCCGATCTGAAGCGCCGGCAGATCGAGCGGTGCCATGGCCTGGACTAGACCGAAGCCGCTTTCCTGGTCATAGGCAAGCGCATGGGCCGGCACGACGCGGCCATCCTGGCATGTCAGCCAGACGTCTTCCGCTTCGGTGATCAGGTAACCGATCGTCAGGACAAGCCCGTTTTCGCGGATCACCACGCCGCTTCCCTCCCGGCGGGTGCCGAGGGTACCTGCCGTAAAGGCGTTGTCCGGAATGGAAGCACGCACGGCCACGACCGACCGCAAAATTTTCTCGATATCCATGATGCAAATCCTGATGAGGCAATACGCGGTCCGAACCCCGCAAGGGTCTGCAGAACCGGACCATACCGCTCCTTTAAGGTATGAATATGATGGGCGGCGCGCAAGGGGATGGTTGGAACAGGAGCGCTGCACTGTCGGATTCCCAAACCTCCACCTATGCTTTCGCAGCCCGCGAGAACATCAGGACGTAAATGGTACCACTGGGTGACGGTTGCTTAACGGACCTTCCCTATCCAATGAGCCGGCTGTCTGAACCGAGAAAGACACCCCGAATTTGGAGATATGCGGGTTTGACTGGTATTTTTTTCAAACGCCACCGCCGGGAACTGAACTGGCGAGCGATTGCCGGCGGCGATCGGGATTTCGGCTTCGATGCTTGTTGGGGAAGCAGAGAATTGGGGCATATTGATCTGACGGAATATGATGCCAAACATAAAGTAATGTATGTCCTGCACTTCGCGACCTGGAAAGAAAATCGCGGACTGAAGATAGAGGGCCTGTCAGCAGGACGAGCAATGGCTTTCGCTTTCCGCGACTGCCTTCGGTACAATCTGAACTGCAGGCAGATAGTCTTCCGGGAAAATCACAGCGAATATCTTGAAATTGGTTACGCCAGATTTTTTAACGCCCTCGGCGCAGTTCCTCGCCAAAGTCGTCATCACCCTAACCGAGCCGCTTGGCATTGGGATTGGACCGGCGCTCCGGTGGACGGAGAGTACTGGCTCGGAAAGCACGATGTACTTGAATAGAGACCTACCCGCCTGCGAGGCTCCCTGCCGCTGAATCAGCGGCAGAGAGCCGAGTAAAGCCTTAGCCCGCGGGCGTCAGCGTGACCGAGGTGCCGGTCGCAGCGAGGTTGAGACCGAGCTGGCCGGTGACGCTCACCGTCTGCAGGTGGATCGAGCCGGCGGTGCCGCCGACCAGGATGTTGGCGCCGATGCCGGCGCCGACGGTGGCCTCGGCGGTTGCCCCCTGGTAAAGGCCGCCGAGCGAACCGTGATGATAGCCGGCGGTCGGTGCGAAGACCGCCCAGATCAGCCGCGAGCGGGTGGTAAAGCCGAGGTCGACGCCCATCTTGCGCATCACACCGGTATAACGGTCGATCGGCTCGCTGCCGATCGCGGTGGTGAAGACGCAGTCGGCTTCCTTGGCGGAACCGAGCACGTATCCGACACCGCCGCCGATCGAGCAGTCGAGATAGCCGATGCGAACGCCGCCGCGCTGATCCTGCTCCTCATAGACCGGAACGCGGTCCCGGCGAGTGATCATGTCGGCGGAAAAGGCGGCTCCGGCGCTGGTTACGACCGGCAGAGCGGCGAGCGCCACGGCAACAATCTTCTTCATCCCTGTACTCCTTTAATTCTTCAGCCGCCCTTGGTGAGACTCATGCGAGCGGGTTTGGCAGCGTTGGGAAACGCATGTGGCGGAAGAATGATCCAAAGACTGCCGCACACGAATTATCACCGAATTGTTCCAAGCGTGAGCCGATCCTATCCGGCCTCGACCTGCGCCAGTCTTTCCCGCTCCGCTTCCCGGTATTGGCGCGGCGTCTGGCCGGTCCGTTTGCGGAACGAGCGGGCAAAGTAGGCGGCGTCGGCAAAGCCCAGCCCGTCGGCCACCGCCTGCACGCTCGCCGTCGTGAAAACCAGTGCCCGCCGCGCCTCGTCCATGACCCGCGCCATGATCAGGTCGTGGATACTCATTCCGGTCACTTCCCGCACAACGCGGTTCAGATGTGTCGGCGAGAGGTTGAGCAGTTTCGCATAGGCTTCCGCCGCAAGCTGCTCGCGAAAATGCAGGCCGATCAGCTCCTTCAGCGCCTCGACGCGGGCAAGTTTCGCATCCCCGGCCCCGCCGGCTGCATCCGGCTGCACCGCTCGCGCGAGGATCAGGATCGATGCCGTCAGAAGCGCCTCGATCAGATCGTTGCGGCCCACCCGCCGCGCCTCGAATTCAGCAAACAGCCGCGAAAAGGTTTGATCGAGATAACCGACATCGTCGCCGGCAGGAATCGGGATCATTCGCGGGTACGACAGCCAGTCGCCGGGCCGTTTGGCGAGCCCTGCCGTCAGCCGCAGCCGCTCGGCCACCAACGTGATCACCAGCCCATCGATATCGCGCGAAAACCGAAAACCATGGCTGACACCCGGCGGCACCGCCACCACGCAGGGCGGCGTCAGCGCCACCGTCGTTCCGGATAGGATGGCATCGCCCGATCCGTTCCGAATGTACAGGAACTGCTGGAAACTCTCGTGACGATGCAGGCCGATCTCCCAATGATGCGTGCTGCTCCGGGAGGCGATCGTTTCGCAATGCAGCCAGAAATCCGGCCGTCCGGCTCGGCTTTCGCCATAGAGGTCGTAAGTGGGGACTGGCGAACGCATGACATGCTCCGGAAGGGCCGATGTTCGTTTTGTCCTATGAATTGCATGAAATGTCCATTGTTTGCCGTCCCGGTTGCGCGCTTACCATGAGACAAATCTTGGGAGGATTTCATGCGCACCAAAGTCGCCATCATCGGTTCAGGCCCCTCCGGCCTGCTGCTCGGCCAATTGCTCACCAATGCGGGCATCGACAATGTCATCCTTGATCGGGTGGGCAAGGAATACATCCTCGGCCGCGTGCGGGCCGGCGTGCTGGAAGAAGGCATGGTCGGCATGCTCGATCGCGCCGGAGCCGGTGCCCGCATGCACAAGGAAGGCCTGCCGCATGACGGTTTTTCGCTTGCCTTCGACGGCCGGGATCATCGTATCGACCTCTTCGGCCTGACGGGCAAGCGCGTCACCGTCTACGGCCAGACGGAGCTTACCCATGATCTGATGGACAGGCGCGAAGCGTCCGGCGGCGTGACGGTCTATGATGCGGGCAATGTCGTCCCGCATGATTTCGACGGCGCAAAGCCCTATGTGACCTACGAGAAGGACGGCGTCACCCACCGGATCGATTGCGATTTCATCGCCGGCTGCGACGGCTTTCACGGCGTCAGCCGCAGATCCGTGCCGGAAAGCGCGCTCGAGACTTACGAGCGGGTCTATCCGTTCGGCTGGCTCGGCATCCTGGCCGATGTGCCGCCGGTCAGCCACGAGCTGATCTATGCCAACCATCCGCGCGGTTTCGCGCTCTGCTCGATGCGGTCGCAGACCCGCAGCCGCTATTACATCCAGTGCCCGCTCGATGAAAAGATCGAGGACTGGTCGGACGAGCGTTTCTTCGACGAATTGCGCCGCCGCCTGCCCGCCGACCATGCCGAACGCATGGTGACCGGCCCGTCCTTCGAAAAATCGATCGCGCCGCTCCGCTCCTTCGTCGCCGAACCGATGCGCTTCGGCAGGCTGTTCCTGGTCGGCGACGCGGCGCATATCGTGCCGCCGACGGGCGCCAAGGGGCTGAACCTCGCCGCAAGCGACGTCCACTATCTCTTCGAGGGCCTGCAGGAATATTACGCGGAAAAATCCGCAGCCGGAATCGATGCCTATTCGTCCCGGGCGCTGAAGCGCGTCTGGCGGGCGGTGCGCTTCTCCTGGTCGATGACAACCATGATGCACCGTTTCCCGGATACGGGCGAATTCGGCCAGAAGATCCAGGAAGCAGAACTCGACTATCTGGTCGGCTCGAAGGCGGCCTCGACAGCGCTTGCGGAAAATTACGTGGGGTTGCCGTATTGAGGTGACCGGCTGATGCCGCGGCACACGACCCAGCCGGAACCGCGACCATCCAGGCACGTTCCTGTCGATCCTTCGAGGAGATCGGAATGGACAAGGACAGGAAACTGGAATGGCTGGCGCGGTCGGGTTATGCGGCAAGAGGCATCGTATACGTCCTGATTGCCGGCCTGGCGTCGCTGTCGACCTTTGGCGGCGGGCGGCCCGATTCGAAATCCGCGCTGCAGATCGTGCTCGAGCAGCCTTTCGGCCAGATCTGGCTCGGCGTGATCGGCATGGGCCTGGTCGGCTTCGTGCTCTGGCGGATAGCGCAATCGATCCTCAACACCGACCGGCATGAAAACGATGCCAAGGGATATCTGGTCAGGGCAGGTCTTCTCGTCAGCGCCGCGACCTATACCGGTCTCGCCTTCTATGCAGTGGGGCAGGCGCTGCATCTGAGCGTCGGCGCAGGATCGTCCGGCGGGCGCGAAAGCTGGATCGCCTGGCTGATGCAGCAACCGTTCGGACGCTACCTCGTCGCAGGCGTCGGTCTGGCGATCGTCGGCGCCGGCTGCGCCCAGGCGTTCAAGGGCGTGAAACGCGGGTATCTCCGCTTTTTCGAAAGCGGATTCGAGCATCGAACCATCCTCAACGGCATCTGCACCTACGGGCTGCTCGCGCGCGGCGTCATATTCCTCATTATTGGCGGTTTCTTCATCTACGCAGCCTTCGCTGTCGATCCGAAGCAGGCCGGCGGCATGGCGGATGCGCTCGCCTGGGTGCGTCAGCTTCCCTTCGGGGCTATCCTCTACGGATTGGCGGCGGTCGGACTTTTCGCCTTCGGTCTCTATGGATTGATCGAGGCCCGCTACAGGATCGTCCAGCCGCCTTCTGTGGATCGGTCGCTCCGCGCGATGCGATCCATCGTGAACTGAGATCGAGTAAGGAGTTTTGATGGCATTCCATCAACGCGTGACACGAAGAGTGGTCGAAAGGATCATGACGTTCGAGCCGATCGGCTTGATGATGGTCGCGTTTCTGGCTGGCGGGCTTTTCGTCTTCTTCAGGCTGACCGACGAAGTGCTGGAAGGCGAGACGCATGCCTTCGACGAGAAAGTCCTGCTTGCCCTGCGTGACGCCACCGACCTCGCAACGCCGCTCGGACCCTACTGGGTGCATCATGCGATGGGCGACATCACCGCGCTCGGCGGCATCACCGTTCTGACCCTGATGACCGTGATGGGAACCGCCTTCCTGCTGCTGTCGCGGCAGAGGGCGATCGCGCTCTTCATGTTCCTGTCGATTGCCGGCGGCTGGCTCCTGAGTTCGCTGCTGAAACTCGGCGTGGCGCGACCGAGGCCCGATATCGTGCCGCATCTGGTCGAGGTGAACGATTTAAGCTTCCCGAGCGGCCACGCGATGCTCTCGGCTGTAACCTATCTGACGCTCGGCGCGCTGCTGTCTCGCGCCCAGCCCTACCGTTCGACCCGCATCTTCCTGATCGGCGCGGCGATCTTCCTGACATTCATCATCGGCTTCAGCCGGGTCTATCTCGGCGTCCACTACCCGACCGACGTACTCGGCGGCTGGTGCGCGGGCGCGACCTGGGCCCTGGCTTGCTGGATGATCGCCAGGCGCTATATCTCGGTGGCGCCGGAATAGTCCGGCCGCTCGGCGGCTGACCCGATCCCTATGGATCGGTATATCCGACCGCCCGGACCCTCACCTCCCGAGCACCCGGATCCTGTGAAAACAGGATCGCGCCGGATGACTTGGATTCCGCGGGTACGTAATCGAAGGTGACGTCGGCGTCTTCCACCATATTGCCACCATCCAGGATCTCGCCGCGCACGGTAACCGCCGCTGCCGTCACCGTCGCCTTGTTGGCGATATCGAATTCGACGCGGTAACCGCCCTCGACCTGCGTTCTCGCGGTGATGGCGATCGAGAATTCGGGCGGCATATCTTCGTCCATCCAGGCCTCGTAACCGACCCAGCCGATCATCGCCACAACCAGGATTGCCGAGACCACGCCCGTGGCCCATTCGATCAAGCGGGGTTCCCGCGCTTCGGTATGGCGATTTTTGGCGGTTGTCGTCATCAGAGATCACTCGTCACAGGATGAGGCGGGCGGCGGCGGCGCCGATCGCGCCGGGAAAGGCAAGCACGATCGCCGACATCAGCATCTCGGCCGGCGCGGTATCGTCCAGCCGGCCGAAAGTCCAAAGGACGTAGAGGCTGATCAGCATGGCGACCATGTAGCCCGGCAGGGTGAAGCGGAAGAAGACGTGCCACCAGGGCGTCCCCTCGGGAATGTCATGAGTGCCCTTGAAGGCGACCGCATAGACGAACCCATGCATGATGGCGATCGAGACAACCATTGTGACGAGCGCGTGCCAGGGTGTCATCTTGTAGGCGATCAGGATGATCTCCTCCGTCGGAGCGACGTTGAGGTTGAGAAAGAGCGCGCCGACCGCCATCAGGAAAAGCTCGCGGCCGTAGCTGGTGGAAATTTCGTCGGGCACCGCGCCCCCACCTTCGTTCTTATCCTCATCGTCATCCTGGCCCGCCTGCCCGCCGAGCTGGGAGCGGCCGAGCAGCGCGCCGATACTGGCCGGTACGGCCTGAATGGCGATCTTGCCGAGCATTTCTGAAAAGGGCATATGGGGCTTGATGTCCCCGAGCATGACGAGAATTGCGCTGCTTATGACGATGCCCAGCCCATAGGCTATGGTGGCGTCGCGAAAAGCTTCAGCCGCAGTCGAGGTGCGCTCGAAACCGATCCGGTGCGCGAGCAATATCAGAAGCGGGATGTTGACGATCAAGAGCAGGAACAGGCGCCAGCGCTCGATATAGAAGCCGAGCTGCCAGAGCTCCATCGTCATCAGCATCGGGATGCCGAACAGCATGGCTCCGGCAGCACCACGCCCGAGACCGATCAGGAAACGTCGGCTTTCGCCAGCGTCGTCGTCCCGTTCCGTCATGACACCGTTCAACGCCGGCTCCCTCCCTCTTTCGGAAAACGGGAAGAAACTCTGGATACGAAGGAAATGTTCCATTCGGCCGGCGCCGGAAAAGACGTCAGCGGTCGAACAGGTCCTGCCACTGCTTTTCGCCGACCAGGCAATCGCTGGAGGGCTGGTTGCTGGCCACCTTCTGCACGGTCGCGGCCGGCATGAGGCCGCTGATCTCCAGAACCAGCTTGCGGCGGACGGCGACCGCAAAATCCTCGATCTCGTGAACGGGCAGCACGAAGGAACCGGGACCGCCGATGACGCAGTCGCCGTAATATTTGTCGAGCCCGCCCGGCGCACCGGAGGGCCGCAGCATGATCGCCAGCCCGTTGATGATGATGCCGGCTTCGGTGGCCTTGTTTCGTGCCGGCACGACAGGGTTGCCGGAATTGTTCGGGCCGTCGCCGGAAATGTCGATCACCTGCCGCATGCCGCGATAGGAATTGGCCACGATCATCGTCGCCCCCTGGGCAATCGCGGCGGAAATCGAGGTGCGGCGCTGGGTGTTGATCGGCCGGGCTTCGAGCTTGGCGGCGAAGTTGATGGCGTCCTGCTCGTTTTCGATGATCGTCCAATCGATGATCGAATCCGGCACGACATCGCCGGCCCATTCGAAATAGCTGATGGCGATACGACCGGTCAGGCCGGTCTTCACGGCGTCGATGAATTCCTTGTGCTTGAGTGCCTCGACATAACCCTCGCGCTGAACGCGGACTTCCTCGTAATCCATGGAGCGGGACGTATCCACCGCCAGGACCAGTTCCACATCGACTTCGCCCCCCGTTCGCTGCGCGACCGTCGGTGCAGTCGCGGCGGCGGAAAGGCTCATGAGCATCGCGAGTGTTGTAAGCATTGGCAATCCAATCACTGCGTTATCGATTTCTTAAAACTGTAACACAGAGCGGATGGAGGGCGACTCCCCTGCGCGTGCCTTCCTTCAACTTTCGGTGATGGACTTTATTACGCGGCCCGCCCGGATAGTCTGCGACGGCGGCAGGGCGAGCCCCGGAGGAGCTGCGCCAAATTCAACCGAAATCAAGGAGATCGACAGCATGACGAGGTTAAGCGGCAAATGTTATTGCGGTGCCGTCTCCTACGAGGTGGAAGACGCCTTCGTTTATGCCGCCAATTGCCACTGCTCGAATTGCCGACGCACCACCGGTTCGGCCTTCAAGCCGTTCGCGGGCATCGAGCGGCAGAAGCTTGCCTTGGTGAAGGGAGAGGATGCGCTGCTGATCTATGGCGACGCCGAAAATCACGACGCCCACTGCAATGCCTGCGGGTCGCTTCTCTATTCACAGGTGCGCGAAGCGGCCTGGGTGCATGTAGCGTTAGGCACACTGGTCGATGCCCCGACAATCCGGCCAACGCACCATATCTTCGTCGGCTCGAAGGCGCCCTGGTACGAGATTACCGACGGTCTTCCGCAATACCAGGGTCACAAGGAATAGCTATTCCTTCCGGCCGGCCAGCGCCTTCAACTTTTCTCCTTCGAGCCGGTAGAAGATGCGGTCCTCCTTCCGGTCTCCGCCGAGCCCGTCATAGAACGCCAGAAGCCGTTCATTGGCGCGCGCCGCCGTCCAGTCGATGCGGTTCAGCCCCCGCTCGACTGCCAGACCCGCCAGCCGCTTCATCAATGCCGTGCCGATATCCTTGCCGCGCTCGGAACCGGCAACATAGAGCTCCTTGAGGAAAAAACCGGGCCGCAGGCCGGGCCCGGGATAGATGGCGGCGAAGGCCGCAAAGGCGACGATGCGGTCGGTCGTCACGACAAGGATCTCGGTCTCCGGCGGACGGTTGACGAGGCCGGTGAGGATCGCGTCGCGCGGTGGGCAGAAGACACCGTAATAATTTTGCATCTCCTCGAAGAGGACAGCCAACTGCTCACCGTCGGCAGCTTGAAAAAAGCGGATGTTCATAAAATGGCCCCATTAAAACCGCGCCACTATTCCGGCCGTGCCAACGCGTGTCAACTTAGCGGAAATTGCGCCTACCGCTGTTGACTTCGCGACGCGCATCTCGACAGTGTGGCGCCAAAGAAGGAAACGCCATGTCCAGGTCCGAGAAGTTCATCGTGCTGCCGTTCAAGAAGGTGCGGGGCAATGTCACGCCTGGCGAGATGCGCGTGGCCTCGAATGCTGCTTCGGCGGAGAAGATCGCCCGCGCCATGGCCGACCGCTTCGTCGGCGTGGCCGCCTATTCGGTTCAGGTGGATATGGAAAGCGGCGACATGTCGGATCCTCGCATCCTGTGGCAGACGGGCGAAATCGCCGATATCGCCGCTTAAAGGGTTCCCGCCTTATTCCATGCCGAACTCTGACTCGATCCCGACTATTTTCGGAGGATCACCCAGAGCGCGTGCACGATGCCCGGCAGCCAGCCGCACAGCGTAAGCAGGATGTTCAGCCAGAAATGCAGGCCGAGCCCGACCTGAAAGAACACGCCGAGCGGCGGCAGGATGAAGGCGAGCAGAATGCGGATGATATCCAACGGGCGTTCTCCGGGGTCGATGGGTTCGCCCGGTAACGCGCCGGAACGGATATGGTTTCAGAAGATGCTCACCGCAGCAGCGTCTTTGCGATGATCTCCAGCTGGATCTCGTTGCTGCCGCCAAAGATGCTCTGGGAGCGGGAGTTGAAATAAACGGCGGAGGCGACCTTGCGCTCCTCGTCTATCTCGCTTGTCCCCGGCAATTCGTGCAGCGGCCGGTGCTCCTCCCAGCGCAACGCATCCGGGCCGAGGATCGAGGCGGCGAGTTCGCAGATCGACTGGCGGATGCGGCTGCGCTCGATCTTCATCGTCGAGGACGGCACCGAGCCCGGATTGCCGCCGGCCTGGACCTTGGACATGGCCGCAAGTTCCAGCATGTCGTTGGCGTCGACATCCGTGGCGATCTCGGCGAAACGGGCCATGAACAACGGATCGTCGATCACCTTGCGACCATCCGACAGCGGTTCGGAGGCAAGGCGGTGAAGGCGCGTCAGCATGGCGCGCAGCACGCCGCCGGCAAAGGCCCCGCCCCGCTCGAATTCCAGCAGGTATTTGGCGATGTCCCAACCCTCGCCTTCCGCGCCGATGCGATCCGAAACCGGAATGCGCACGTCGTCGAAGAAGACCTGGTTGAATTCATGCGTGCCGCAGATCGAGCGGATCGGCCGGATGGTGACGCCCGGCGACTTCAGGTCGATCAGGATGAAGGTGATGCCTTCCTGTTTCTTTTCCGTCTCGGCAGTGCGCACCAGCGCGAACATCCGCGTGGCATGATGCGCCAGCGTCGACCAGATCTTCGAACCGTTGACGATGTAATGGTCGCCATCGAGCACGGCCTTTGTCTTCAACGACGCGAGGTCGGAACCGGAGCCGGGCTCGGAGTAACCTTGCGCCCAGACATCCTCTCCGTTCAGGATGCGCGGCAGGTAAAAGCCCTTCTGCGCATCGTTGCCGTAACGCATGATGACCGGGGCGATCATCTTGATCGAGGCCCCGCGGAAATGCGGCTCGCCCGCACGTTCGCATTCCTGGTCGAAGATATAACGCTCGGCGAGCGTCCAGCCGGTGCCGCCATATTGCTTCGGCCAGGATGGGGCGACCCAGCCCTTGTCGTTGAGGTTCGCCTGCCATTTCAGCCCGACGCCCGGATCGGCGAGAAAGCTCGGGTTCAACCGCTCGGCACGCTTCAGACCTTCGTCCAGATGAGTATCGAGAAACGCCCGCACCTGGTCGCGGAAACGCACCTCTTCTTCCGTCATCAACAGATCCATGGAATGTCTCCTCAGGCGGGCTGGTGGACAGGTTCACGCAGCAGGCCGCCGGAAAGCACGGCCGGATCACGGATGATTTCGCCGTAACGCTTCAGGTGGTCTGCGGTGGTGCCGAAGGTGTTCTCGATTGCATAGAGACGGCGGAACCAGGCGCCGATCGGCATTTCCTCGGAAAAGCCCATGGCGCCGTGCAACTGGATCGCCTCCTGGGCAACGGACCGGGATACCTTGCCGATCTTGGCGCGGGCGCCGGAAACGCCGCGAACACGCATCGCGCACGGAGCATCGGTGGAAAGCATGGCGAGCAATGCCGAGCCCCGGGCCTCCTGGCATTTGACGGCCATTTCCGCCATGCGGTGCTGCAAGGCCTGGAAGGCGGCGAGCGGCTTGCCGAACTGCACGCGCTCCTTGGTATAGGTAACGGTCGCATCCATCAGCGCATCCATGATGCCGACCGCTTCGGAGGCGAGGGCCGCGTTGGCGCGGTCGTAGGCGGCTTCGATTTCGGCCAGCGTATCGGCGTCTGCGTCGAGCAAGGCCGAGGCCGGCACGGAGACATTCGTGAAAACGAGATCGCTGGCCCGGCTGCCGTCGACGAGTTTTACTTCGCTCTGCTCAAGGCCGGCTGCGTTGGCCGGCACTGCAAAGAGCCTGATCGCACCATCCGGACCGGTCGCGGCATCGCCGCCCAGCCTGGCGGAAACAATGAAGCTATCCGCGAACGGCCCGCCCAACACGAGGGGCTTCTTGCCGGAGATGACATAATTCTCGCCGTTCTTCGTCGCGGTGGCGGCGATATTGCCGAGGTCGAAGCCGGCCTGCCGTTCGGCATGCGCCAGCGCCGGCCGCGACGTGCCTGCTATCAGCCCGGCGAGGATGTCGGCTTTCTGCTCTTCGGAGCCGAGCTTTTCGACCAGGCCGCCGGCGAGAAGGACGGAGGCGAGATACGGCTCCACCACCAGAGCCCGGCCGATCGCTTCCATGATCAGCGACACTTCCACCGCCCCGCCGCCGAGCCCGCCGTTTTCCTCGGAGAAGGGCAAGGCCAGCCAGCCGAGATCGGCCATCTCCGCCCAGATCGCGGCATCGAAGCCGGTTTCGGAGGCAAGGATCCTAGCCCGCTTCTCGAAATCGTAACGGTCCTTCAGGAAGCGTTCGGCGCTTTCCTTCAACAGAAGCTGTTCGTCCGAATAGTTCAGGTCCATGGTCGGCCTCGTGGTTGGATGCGCGCCCTTCTCCCTCCTTGCGGGGGAGAAGGGAGTTTGCCTCACTCCTCGCGCTTGTAAGCCCCATGCCCCGGACGATAGGTCTTCGTATCCAGGAATTGCGAAAGCCCCTTCTCGCGTCCCTTTTCCGGATCGACGAAGGTCGTCTGGTCGGCCTTGGCGGTCAGGTATTCCGCTGATTCCTCCCAGGTCATCTCGCGCACGTACTTGTAGGCCATGCGGGCCTGGCGCAGCACGGTCGGGTTCTTTTCGAGGAGAACGCGGGCGATTTCGACCGTGCGTTCGCGCAGCTTGTCCGCCGGCACCGCCTCGTTCACCAGGCCGAGCTGTTCGGCCATCTTGCCGCCGAATTTCTCGCCGGTCATGACGTAGTACATCGCCTTGCGGTCGTTCATCAGCGTCGAGATCGCCTTGGAGACGACGCCGCCGGGGATGACGCCCCAGTTGATTTCCGAAAGGCCGAACACAGCGTCTTCGGATGCGATCGCGAGATCGCAGCAGATCAGCGGCGTGAACGCACCACCGAAGCACCAGCCGTTGACCATGGCGATGGTCGGCTTGGCATAATGCATTAGCAGGCGCCACTGCCAGGCGCGGGTCGAGCGGTAGGCGCGCATGCGCTTGACGTCGGAAACGCCGTCGGTGGCGCGGAAGAAGTCCTTGAGGTCCATGCCGGCGGAGAAGGCCTCGCCCTCGCCGGTCAGGATGACGACGCCGGCGCGGTCGTCGATCTCGAGCGCGTCGAGCACCCGGATCATGTCTTCGGCAAGGCCGACGCTCATGGCGTTGCGCTTGTCCGGGCGGTTCAGCTTCACCCAGGCAATCCCGTCCTCGAATTCGACCTTGACGTTCTCTCCGCCCAGATCGCTTGCTTCTATGGTCATCATGTTCTCCTGAAAGTCGGGGGCCTTATGAAAGGCTGGTCATTTTGGTGACGAGATAGGCGTCCATGCCCTCGGAGCCGCCTTCCGAGCCGTAACCGCTCTGCTTGACGCCGCCGAACGGCGTTTCGGCCATCGAGATGAAATTGTTGTTGATGCCGACCATGCCGGCCTCAAGCGCGTCGCTGACCATCGAAGCGGTTTGGCTGGACCGGGTGAAGGCATAGGATGCCAGCCCGTAAGGCAGCCGGTTGGCTTGGCTGATCACCTCGTCGAAGGAGGTGAAGCGGGCGGTGACGGCGACGGGGCCGAAGGGCTCGTCATTCATGATGATCGCGTCCTGCGGCACGTCGGCGAGAACGGTCGGCTGGAAGAAATAACCGCGATTGCTGCCGCGCTCGCCGCCGGCCTTCACCTTGGCGCCGCGCTGGACCGCATCGGCGACCATGCGTTCCATGGCGGGAACCCGCCGGCTGTTGGCGAGCGGGCCCATCTGGTTCGACGGATCGAGACCTTCGCCGACCTTCAGGGCGGAAGCTGCCTTGGCAAAACCGTCGACGAATTTGTCATGGACACTGTCATGCACGTAGAAACGGGTCGGCGAGATGCAGACCTGGCCGGCATTGCGGTATTTCGCATGGACCATGACGCGGATGGCATGGTCGATATCGGCATCCTCGAAGATCAGTACCGGCGCATGACCGCCGAGTTCCATCGTGGCGCGCTTGACGCCCGCTTGTGCCGCGAGGACGGCCAGATGCTGGCCGACGGCGGTCGAGCCGGTGAAGGTGATCTTGCGGATGCCGTCCGAGGCGATCAGGTGTTCGGAGACTTCGGCAGGCTTGCCATGAACGACGTTGAGCACGCCGTTCGGCAGACCTGCATCCTGCAATGCTCGCGCGATTTCGAGCACGGTCGACGGCGTCTCTTCCGATGGCTTGATGACCATGGTGCAACCGGTCGCAAGCGCTGCAGAAATTTTTCGCGCCGGAATGACGCCAGGGAAATTCCAGGGCGTGAAGCCCGCAACGGGGCCGACCGGCTCCCTCGTCACCATCCACTTGACGCCGGGTACCCGGGCCGGGACGATGCGGCCATAGGAGCGCCGCCCCTCGTCAGCGGTCCAGTCAAGAATGTCGGCGGAGATATGGACTTCCGGGATCGCTTCGCCGATCGGCTTGCCCTGGTCGAGCACCATGCGGCGCCCGATCTCGTTCGCCCGCTCGCGCAGGATATCGGCGGCCTTGCGAATGATCTTGGCCCGGTCGAAGGCGGTTGTCGCCTTCCACGCCCTGAATTCGCGAGAAGCCGCCGCAACGGCGCGCTCGAGGTCTTCCGTGGTCGCATGCGGCAGGGCCGCGATAGGCTCGCCTGTTGCCGGGTTGATGACGTCCTCGGTGACGCGGCCTTCCGGGCCGAGCCACTCGCCATCCACAAACAGCTTCAATTCACCATAGGATTGGGTCTGCATCACGGTATCCTCCCTCGTGACATTCCAATAGATGGCTGGCGTCGCAGCCCCTCACCCGGCCTCCGCTTCGCTCGGCCACCCTCTCCCCGCAAGCGGGGCGAGGAGGAACGGCGAAGGCGCGGCATTTGTCCTTCTCCCCGCTTGCGGGGAGAAGGTGGCGGCAGCCGGATGAGGGCGTTACGCCCTCACCTCACCGCACCACGAATAGCGCGTCGAGAGCCAGAACCCCGTCCCCCTCGCCATAGACAACCAGCGGGTTGATATCGACCTCGACGATCTCGGGCGTCGAACGCATCAGCGCTCCGAGCTTGACGACCACGTCGGCGATCGCCTCGACATCGCGTGCCGGCTGGCCGCGGAACGGTCCCAGCAGCTTCGATGCCTTCAGCTTGCCGATCTCGGCGATCGCCCGTTCGCGGCTGATATCGGCCGGCAGGAGGCGGGCATCGGCGAGAGCCTCGATCCAGACGCCGCCGAGGCCGGCCAGCACGACGGGACCCCATAACGGATCCCGCTTGGCGCCGACCACCATTTCAAGGCCCTGGCGCGCCATGCCCTCGATCAGCACACCGTCGAGCTTGAGACCCGGCTTGTGCATCGCGATGCTGGCATACATCTTTTCATGAGCCGCGCGCAGCGCCGCCTCGTCGGCGATGTTGACGATGACGCCGCCGACATCGCTCTTGTGGGCGAGTTCGGCTGCCTGCGCCTTCATCACCACCGGATAACCGATCTCCGCCGCAATTTTCACGGCTTCGTCGGCGGATTTCGCCAGCGCCCCCTTCGGGATCTGGATGCCGAGATCGGAGAGGATCCGCTTGCCTTCGTATTCGACGACGAGGCCGGAGACCGGGACCTCCTTAAGCCGTTCGCCATCCGGCGCGCGGTCGCGAGTGGCTGCAAGTGCCGCCGCGTAATTGGCGACAACCGCCATGGCACGCAGCGCGCGTTCCGGCGAACGGAAGAAGGGGATACCGCTGTCGCGCACGGCCTTCATGAAGGTCGGATCGAGCGGATAATCGTCGCCGATGATGTTGAGGATGACCGGTTTTGTCGCAGTCGCGGCGACCGGAATGATCGCGTCCGACTTCTTGATCTGCATCGGCGGCGAACCGCCGGCATGCGACAGGAACACGATACCGACATTCGGATCCTTCAGCATGGAGGCCGTGGAGGTGCCGAAAATGCCGGGATTGGAGAAGCCGGTCGTACCGATGTCGAACGGGTTGTCGACATGCACATAGGGCGGCACCTGCGTGACGAGCTCCGCATGCACCTCTTCCGACAGCGTCGCGATCGGCAGGCCGACGCGTTCGCAGAAATCGAAGCAGAGGCCACGAATGGCGCCCGAATTGGTAACGATGCCCGCCTCGCCCGGAGGCGGCGACGGATAACGCGTCAGGATGGCGGTGACGTCGAACAATTCGTCGGTCGTCTCGACCAGCGCGACCGCCTCGTTGCGGACGGCCGCCTGCATCAGCGCATGGTCGCCGGCAAGCGCGCCGGTATGTGACTGCGCCGCAGCCTTGCCGCGCTCGCTGGAGCCCGGATGCAGCATGATGATCGGCTTGCCGAGTTCGCGTGCGCGCCTCGCGACGGCGAGGAATTTCTGCGGATTCTTGACCTGCTCGACATAGACCGCGATGGCGTCGTTGTCCTTGCCTTCGATCAGCCAGCCGACCAGGTCTTCGACGGCGATAACCGCTTCGTTGCCGGTGGCGATCACGTAGGAAACCGCAATCTCGCGGGAATGCATGGCAAAACGGATGTTGGCGGCGGTCGCACCGCTCTGGGCAACGATGGCGACGCGGGAACGCTCGCCGACACCGCGTAGATCCACCGGTTCGAAGGTCAACGGAATGCCGTCGACATAGTTGGTATAGCCCATGCAGTTGGGACCGAGCATGGCCATGCCCGCCTTGCGGCAGATCTCGGCGAGCTCGTCCTGCTGCCGGCGGCCCTCCTCCCCGGCTTCGGCGAAACCGGAAGAATAGACGATCACGCCTGCGACTTCTCGCTCGACGCAGGCAAGCACCGATTCCTTGATCGCGGCCTGGGGTACGATGAGGATCACCACGTCGACACCCTTCGGCAGGTCGCCGATGGTCTTCACGCAGGGACGGCTGTTGATCTCGTCGCGCGAGCGGCTGACGAGATGGAGATCGCCTGCGTATTTGAAGAGTTCGAGGTTCGCCAGCACGCCGCCGCCGATCGAGGCGGGATCCGGCGACGCGCCCACGATCGCGATGGATCGCGGACGGAGCAGACGATCCAGGTTAAAGGGGCTGGCGAGATTAAACGTCTCGGGAGCTGTAGTCATCGTATCAGCCATGAGAGCCACTTCTTAGTCGCGACGATAGGCACCGAGGCCCGGGCGGAAGGATTTCTCGTCCAGGAACTGGCTCATGCCCGTATTGCGGCCGTTTTCCGGGTCGCGCAGCTCGGTCTGGTCGGACTTCGCCATCAGGTATTCGCCGGCCTGCTCCCAGCTCATGTCGCGGGTGAAGCGGCAAGCAGTTTTGGCCTGGCGCAGCACGAACGGGTTCTTGCCGATCAGCGTCATGGCGAGCTTGCGGGTCTCGGACTTGAGGTCTTCGGGCAAAACAGCCTTGTTGACGAGCTTCATCTCGGCGGCCTGGCGTCCCGTGAAGGTCTCGCCGGTCATGATATAATACATCGCGTCGCGGAAACTCATCGTTTCCAGCACCGACTTGGTGACGATCCCGGCCGGGATGATGCCCCAGTTGATTTCCGAAAGGCCGAAAATGGCTTCTTCCGAGGCGATCGCCAGGTCGCAGCCCACCAGGAACTGGAAGGCGCCGCCGAAACACCAGCCGTTGACCATGGAGATGGTCGGCTTCGGGTAATACATCATGCGGCGCCATTGCCAGGCCGCATTGGCCCGGAACAGGCGCTCGCGCTGGATCGGCGGCACCTTGTCGGTGGCCCGGAAATATTCCTTGAGGTCCATGCCGGCCGAGAAGGATTCGCCGGCACCGGTGACGACCATCACCTTGCAGCGATCGTCCTCCTCAAGCGCGTCCATGATCGCGTTCATTTCCCAGACGATGCCGGGATTGATGGCATTGCGCTGCTTCGGACGGTTGAGTGTCACCCAGGCGATGCCTTCGTCGAACTCGACGGTGACATATTCACCCCATTTTCCATCGATCTGGCTCGGGGCGACGGATTCGGTCTGGTTTTCCATAGCAATTTCTCCCTGTCGGGAAATTGGATATCAGGGACCCATATATAGGTCAAGCGGCTTTGCGTCGGAGACCCTGCGAAAAGAAAAGCCGCTTCGCGACGTGCTGAACCGATGTTTAACCGCGGCCGAGGAATGGCATTTCGACCGGCAGAATGATGCTTTCGTAAAGGTTCACATCGTCCGGCAGCGTCGCCATCAACACGACGATGCGCGCGACGTCCAACGGCATCATCGTGGCGGGGCGGACCTTGTCGGTGACGCCCGGCACCAGCGAGCTTACGGTCGAACCGGGATGCACCATCGAGACCGCAATTCCATGTTCGCGACCGTCGACGGCAAGCGAGCGTGTGAGGCCTTCGAGCGCGAACTTGCTCGCCGTATAGGCGGCGGTATGGCCGCGCGGGACCTTCGACGACAGGCTGCCCATGTTGATGATTCGGCCGCGCTTCTGTTCCTGCATGATGGCGAAGGCGGCGCGGGAGCAATAGAATACCGAGTGCAGGTTGGCCCCGATCACCTCGTGCCAGCGTTCGTTGGTGAGTTTTTCGACCGGCGTATGGTCGGCGATGCCGGCATTGTTGATGAGAATGTCGACCCGGCCGTATTTTTCCTTCACGGTGGCGAACAGTTTTTCGACCTGCGCGTCGTCGGTGACGTCGGTCGGCACCACGGACGCCCTGCCGCCTTCGGCTTCGATCTCTGCCGCCAGGGTTTCAAGCTTGTCGGCGCTGCGGGCGGCAAGCACGGTGATGGCGCCTTCGGCGGCGATCGCCTTGGCGATGCCCCAGCCGATTCCCGAGCTGGCGCCGGTGACGATGGCAATACGGTCCTTGATCGAAATCATCTGAAACTCTCTCCCCTGATGAACACGTTAAACGCGTGAAATGCCTTCATAAAGCGCTTCGAGCCCGCGGCGGTCGCTGACCCCCAGCTTGCGATAGGCGCGCTGACGATAGGTAACGATGCTCGAAAGCGCGAGCCCGACCTTTTCGGAAATTTCCCGGTGCGTGCGGCCAAGCAGAAGGCCGGCGGACACCTCCGCCTCACGGCCCGACAGCGCGAACCCCGCCTGCAAAAGCCGCCCGGCAATCTCCTGCTGCGGCGGATGCAAGGGCGCCGTCTGCGGCCGGCCCTGCAGGCGCACATGTTTGACGACCATCGCCATCAGGAGCGGTGCGAAGGCCTCCACCCGCTCGACAGCGGAGAGCGGAAACGGACCGCTCTCGCGGGTGCGGTAGAGGCTGGCGAAGATCCGCGGCTCCTCCGAATGGTAGATGGTCAGGCGTTCGAGCACATGGGCGCGCTCGTAACAGTCGCGGCGGTATTCGGGGTCGCGGATGCCGTTCCAGGCCTGGCGCACCACCTGCACCTTGGCAAGCCCAGGCCCGCCGTTCAGCATCTGGCGGGTCACGAGGTCGCGCTGCCAGTAGCGGCGGGCATAATCGAGCGAGGCGCGTTCGGCAAAACCCGGAATGGTCGAATGATAGCCGCAGGCAAAGAGATAGGTCAGCGACCCGTCTTCTTCCGCCTGGAAGGCGGAACAGAAGTCCGTACCCGCGATACGGCGCAGCGTTGCCAGGAATTTTTCGGGAAAGCCGGGTTCGCCGAGTTCGTCCAAGAGGGACGCCACAGCGGTGACGTTATCTCCATCAAGCGCAGGCATTGACGCCTCCAGGGGTGAGAATAAATCTGTCTTGGGCATGTCCACCCGTGGGGTGGACATGGGAGGACCGGCAAAAGCCTACCATCACGGCCAATGCAACAAGCCTGGATATGGAGGAACCCCCATGGTCGACGCACCGAAGCTTCGCAAGCTCTATCACTTTTCCTACCCCTGCCGCGATGGCGAAGAGACCCGCAAGTTTTACGAGGACCTGCTCGGTCTGCCGCTGGTCAACTGCATGACCTCGGACCGCGTGCCTTCGACCGGCGAGGAAAAGCCCTATGCGCATTTCTTCTTCGAAATGGGCGACGGCTCCTACATGGCCTTCTTCGACCTTGGTGAGAACGTCATGCCGCTCCCTTCGCCGAACACGCCGGACTGGGTCCAGCACTTCGCCATGGAGGTCGACAGCGTCGAGGAGGTCCTGAAGTTCAAGAAGCGGCTGCAGGACGCCGGCGTGAAGACGACGGACGTCATCGACCACGAGTTCATCAACTCGATCTACTTCTTCGACCCGAACGGACTTCGCCTCGAAATCACCGCCCGCACCGAAGAGCCGGGCTACCTGGAAAAGGCGGCCTCCGAAGCTCATGACGCCATGAAGGCATGGGTGAAGAAGAAGGCGGGCATGATCGCCGCTAAGTCGGCTGCTGCCTGAGGCAGTGCGGCTGGCCGGTCTCCCCCCTTGCGGGGGAGATGCCGGCAGGCAGAGGGGGGTGGTTCTCCACATTCCCTCGGCCAACGAGTTCGCTGAACCACCCCCCTCTGTCACCTCCAGTGACATCTCCCCCGCAAGGGGGGCGAGAGGGAGTTCGCTGCTCCGCTTCCGATCCTCATAAATAGTCGTCTCCCCCAGAGACGAAACAACACCACCGATCCAGCCCGGACGGTGGTGCTTTTTATCAAAGCTCACGTTCAGTCCTCCCGATGATCCGCAGCCCGCTCCCCGCGAATGCCGACTGTTCTCACGCCAACAGTCCCTGGCGGCGGCTCCAATCGATCACCCGGTCGATGCAGGCTTTGAGGAGCTCCGGCTGGCCGAGGTAATAGTGGGTGGCGTGCGGGATCGACATGTATTCCTTGTTTTCGGTCGCCAGCGCCGCGCGGATCGTCGGATTGTGCGTCGCCGGAACCGCCTCGTCGGCATTGTTCTCGATCTGCAGTACCGGCGAACGCTTGATCAGCGCCGCGTTCATCGGGCCCTTGGCGTTCGACAGATCGTAGCTCCACTGCGAAAGCCATGAGCGCAGCGTCGTGAAGCGTGCAAGCCCGACCGGCCCGACATTGACCGTGCGAGGATCGCCCATATAGCTCTTGCCGATCGGCCGGTCGTTCGGGTCGATCGTGCCGTCGAACCAGCGGACGTCGCACATCGTGCGGTGAACGACGAAGGCACGTTCCTGTTCGAATGAGCCGCGGCGCTTCAGTTCCTCCAGCATGTCGAGCGCCCACCGGGTGATCTTGCGGTTTCTGGCGACCTGCGCCGCGCGGAACCGCTCGACGAATTCCTTCGAATAGGGCGGCTGGTGCGGGCAGTCCGGCGAATAGATATCGAATTCCGGATCGCGGATATCCGGGTTCAGCTCGTCGAGAACCGACGGGTCGAGCCATTCTGTCAGGGTTTCGGCCCGCGACAGATGGGCTGCGATGAAGATCACGCCATCGGCGGGCTTCAGGCCGGCTTCGACGAGGTTGACCTCGTCGCCGGCGGGCGTCTGAGTGATCGTCGGGTTCTCCGCCTGTGCCTGATAGAACAGCGACAGCGAGCCGCCACCCGACCAGCCGACCAGCACGACCTTTTCGTAGCCGAGTTCACTTCTGGCATAATCGAGCCACTTGCCGAGGTCGATCGCCACCTTTTCCATGATGAGAGCGGTATCGTTCTTCGGATAACGGCTTGCGGCGCACAGCACGTGCAGGCCGGCATCGGCGAGCGCCGTTGGCATCGGCAGCAGTTGAAGCGTCGAGGTCGGATGCATGAAGACATAGACCGTCTTCGACGGTGCGTCGGCGCCGCGCAGAAGCTGGCCCTCGAGGTTCACCTTCCCGGAATTGCCGGCGAAGCCGTAGGTCTCGGTATATTTCGCGGTCTCCGGAAAGGAGACGATCAGCGGGATCCGCTGCCATTCCGCCTTGGTGGTCATGCTGTCCTACCCGTTATACCTGGCCCGCTCGACCGGCAGGACCGGCGAACGGGCTTTCGAGATTGATCTAGAGCGCGCCTCAAGCGACGGCTTGCGGCGACTTCGTCTCTGCGACGACAGGCACCGAGGTCGCGTCGTAGGTGAACAGCCACTCATAACGCTGCTTCACCTTGTCTTCCCGCCATTCGGCATTGACGTAATCCTCCGCGAGTTTCGGGTCCCTCAGCGCCGCATTGTGGAAACGGCTGAGATTGCCTTCGGCGCCGCGGACGATCTTGCCGGTGCGCTCGACGCGGGCCGCCTCGTAACCGGCGAAGGCCGCTTCGTAATTGCCGTTGTTCTCGGCAAGCGCGCGGGCCAGCACGAAACCGTCCTCGATCGCCATGACCGCGCCCTGGGCGAGGAAGGGCAGCGTCGGATGGCAGGCGTCGCCGAGCAGCGTCACGCGGCCGCGGGTCCAGTCGTCCATCGGCGGACGCAGCATCAGCGCCCATTTGTAAGGCACGTCGATCGCCTTGATCATGGTGTGGATGTCTTCGTGCCAGCCTTCATAGTCGGCGAGGCATTCTTCCGTCGTGCCGGCGACCGACCAGGATTCCACCTGCCAGTCGGCGCGCTCGACCACCGAGACATAGTTCATCAGCTTGCCGCCGCGCAGCAGGTACTGGATGACGTGACCGCCGGGGCCGATCCAGTTGGTGCCGACCGGGCGCAGCATGCGTTCCGGCAGGCGCTCGACCGGGATGACGCCGCGCCAGGCGACGATGCCGGTGAACTTCGGGTCGTCGCGGCCGAACAGCGTTTCGCGGATCTTCGAATGCACGCCGTCGGCGCCGACCACGATGTCGGACGTGGCCGTGGTGCCGTCGGCGAAGGTGATCGTCGCACCCTTGTCGTCCTGGGTTATCCCGACGCATTTCTTGGAAAGCTTGATCGCATCCGGCTTGATGCGACGCACGCCCGCGGCCAATGTCTGGTGAAGGTCGTTGCGGTGGATGGTGATGTAAGGAAAGCCGTAGCGCTCGATCGACAGCGGGCCGAGGTCGAACAGTTTCCAGGTCTGCCCGGTATTCCAGAGACGGATCTCCTTGCCTTGCGCCTGCGCGGCGATCGACATGATCTCGTCCTCGAGCCCGAGCGCGAACAGGATCCGCGTGCCGTTGGCGCTGACCTGAACGCCGGCGCCCACTTCTTTCAGCTCGACCGCCTGCTCGAACACATCGACGTCAAATCCTTGGCGGAGCAGCGAGAGTGCCGCAGTCAGGCCGCCAATTCCCCCTCCCACAATCGAAATCTTCATTTTGTTATCCTTTGAAATCTTGGCGGACAATCTCTCCCGGCGCGCATGCGCCTGTCAACTATTTTTGATAAAGTATAATTGACTTTGTTCAAAACCAATTTCATACCTGGCTTCGAAGAGCCGTCGCGGAGGATTTCGGGAGACTGCGACTGCAAGCGGAAGTTTCAATTCACGGCTCGAGAACAGGAAAGAATGCCACCAAATTACACCTTGGATATCTGGTTTCCTGATATAATTGCGATAAGATCGAAACTGCTGGGCGGCCATGGTAACTGGTCGACAGGAGACAGCGGAATTCGATTGACTGACAAGAGGGATACTCTTGTATATAGTCAAATCTAGTTGCCTATAGACGAATTCATGGCCGCGAGTTCGAGGCGCGGCCTGAGGAGCATGCCTAATGACGGTTTGGCCGGCGCCCAAGCGTAGCCAGACCGGTTCACACAGTCAGGTTTTCAGGGAGGAAACCATGGTCATCAAAAGTCCGCAGGATTTCGGCGCGGGCATCTTGTTCATCCTTTTCGGCGCGATCGGCCTCTATGTCGGTTCGGACCTCACCTTCGGATCCGCCCGCAATATGGGCCCTGGCTACTTCCCGATGATCATCTGCGGCCTGATCGCCCTGATCGGCCTGATCGTCACCGCAAAATCGCTGGCGATCGAAGGTCCGGCCATCGAACGCATCCGGTTCCGGCCGATCATCTTCATCCTGCTGGCGATTGCCGCCTTCGGCATGCTGATCGCGGAAATCGGGGCGGTGATCTCCTCGATCCTGCTGATCATGTTCGCCGCCTATGCACGGCGCGACGTCAACCTCGTCGAGACCGTCATCTTCGCGGTCACCACCGCGGCGTTCGTCGTCATCATTTTCGTCTATGGGCTTGGGCAGCCGATGCCCGTCTGGTGGGGCAGGTAATCCATGGAAGTTTTTGCACACCTCGCAACCGGCTTCATGGCGGCGGGTTCGCTGGAAAATCTGATGTTCTGTCTGATCGGCACCGTTCTCGGCACGCTGATCGGCGTTCTCCCCGGCATCGGACCCATCCCCGCACTCGCCATCCTCCTGCCGATCACCTTTGGCCTCGATCCGCTGTCGTCGCTGATCATGCTCGCCGGCATCTATTACGGTGCACAATATGGCGGCTCGACCACCTCGATCCTGGTCAACATGCCCGGCGAAGCTTCCTCGGTTGTGACCTGTATCGAAGGCCACCAGATGGCCCGCAAGGGCCGTGCCGGCGCGGCGCTGGCGATCGCGGCTCTCGGCTCGTTCTTTGCCGGCACGATCGGCACGGTGTTCATCGCCGCCTTCGGCCCGCCGCTCGCCTCGATCGCCCAGCAGTTCAATTCGCCGGATTACTTCGCGCTGATGCTGCTCGGCCTCGTCATGGCGATCGTCCTCGCGCACGGATCGGTCCTCAAGGCGGTGGCCATGGTCCTGATCGGCCTGCTGCTCGGCCTCGTCGGCACCGATACCAATACCGGCCTTACCCGCTACACGTTCGGCCTCTCCGGCCTCTGGGAAGGCATCGACTTCCTGCCGCTGGTCCTCGGCCTCTTCGGCATCGTGGAAATCATCCGCAACCTGGAAAACCCGCCGCCGCCGCGCGAGACGATCAGCACCCGCATGCGCGACCTGTGGCCCAACAGGCAGGAGCTTCGGGACTCCATTCCCGCAGCCCTGCGCGGTACCGGCCTCGGTTCCATCCTCGGCATCCTGCCGGGCGGCGGTGCGGTTCTCGCCTCCTTCGCCAGCTATACGCTGGAAAAGAAGATCTCCAAGAACCCGCGCAAATTCGGTCACGGCGCCGTGGAGGGCGTCGCCGGTCCGGAATCGGCCAACAATGCCGCGGCCCAGACTTCGTTCATCCCGCTGCTCACCCTCGGCATTCCGTCGAACCCGATCATGGCGATCATGATGGGCGCGATGATCATCCAGGGCATCCAGCCGGGCGCCGCCGTGATGACTACCCGCCCGGACCTCTTCTGGGGCATGGTCGCCTCGATGTGGATCGGCAACCTGATGCTCGTCGTCATCAACCTGCCGATGATCGGCATCTGGGTGAAGCTGCTGTCGGTTCCCTACCGCCTGCTCTATCCGGCGATCCTGCTGTTCTGCGCGATCGGCGTTTATTCGACCAGTACCGAACCGTTCATGATGGTTCTGATGATCGTCTTCACGGTCTTCGGCTATGTCCTCTTCAAGCTCGGCTGCGAGCCCGCACCCATGGTGCTCGGCTTCATTCTCGGCCCGCTGATGGAGGAGAACCTGCGCCGCTCGCTGGTCATCTCGCGCGGCGACCCGAGCATCTTCATCAATCGCCCGATCTCGGCCACGCTTCTGGTGGCGACGGTCCTGATGCTCTGCCTGATCATCTTCCCGCAGTTCCGCAAAACCCGCGAGGAGGCATTCCAGGAGGAATAACAGACTTTCCGCAACAGTTTTGGAGGAGGAGCCAATGACTGAACGACATCTCAAACTGACAAGACGCACACTGATCGCGGCGGCCGCCATGGCCGCCGCCCTGCCGGGCGTCTCGTTCGCACAATCCAGCTATCCCAACGCGACGATCACCTTCGTCTGCGCCTTCCCGGCCGGCAGCGGCGCCGATGTTCTGGTCCGCTTCTTCTCCGAAAAGGTCGCGGCCGTTTCCAAGCAGACGGTGATCGTCGAGAACAAGCCGGGCGCCAACGGCAATATCGCCGCCGAATATGTCAGCCGCGCCAAGCCCGACGGCTACACGGTCTATGTGCATTCCGGCACCTCGACCGCGGCCAACATGTCGCTGTTCAAGAAACCGTCGATCGACGTCACCAAGGCGCTTCGCGGCGTCCAGTTCATCAACAAGCAGCCCTTCATGATCGCGGTCGCGGCCGACAGCCCGATCAAGGACATGAAGCAGCTGACCGAACACCTGAAGGGCAAGGGCGGCGATGCCACCTACGGCTCGACGGCAACCTCCGGCAAGGTTCTCGCTGAAGTCTACCTGCAGCTCGCGGGCGTATCGGCAACCGAAGTCGCCTACAAGACAGGGCCGGATTCCTTGAACGACATCACCAGCGGCCAGCTCGATTTTGCCGCTCTCGACCCGGTCTTCGCACTCAGCCAACAGCGCGAGGGGCGCCTGAGGCTGCTTGCGGTCGGTTCGCCGCAGCGCATGAAATCGACGCCCGAGATTCCGGCCATCAAGGAATACGGCCTCAATGTCGACCAGCTTGGATGGTGGGGAGTGTTCCTGCCGGCCAAGACCCCGGACGATATCGTCCTGAAGCTGAACTCTCTGTTCCAGGAAGTGCTCAACAAACCGGAAACGGAAGCATTCCTGAACAAGTTCGGCGGAGACGTCTACACAGGCACGCCAAAGGAGGTCGACGAGCTTCTCGCGAAGACCGTCGAGGAGTGGCGCGCCTACGTGGCGCTTGCAAAGATTCCGCAAAACTGACGCCTGTTCAACAGGCTTCACAGAATCTTTCTATGGGAACGACTGGGGCATTCAAGGGAGGATTGTACGGATGACGACTGAAATCTCACGCAGAAACCTGATGATGGCGACCGCCGCAGCAGCAGCGCTCGCTCCGTTCGGTGCATTCGCGCAGAGTGCATATCCGAACGGCCAGATTACGTTCGTCTGCGCCTTCCCGGCCGGCTCTGGTGCCGACGTTCTGGTCCGCTTCTTTGCCGAAAAATTCGCCAAGGTCTCGGGCCAGACCGTGATCGTCGAAAACAAGCCTGGGGCCGCCGGCAACATCGCTGCCATGTATACCGCCCGCGCCAAGCCGGACGGTTATACGATCTACGTCCATTCCGGCACCTCGACCGCTGCCAACATGTCGCTGTTCAAGGCGCCGCCGATCGATGTCGTCAAGGAATTGCAAACCACGTCCTTCATCAACAAGCAGGCCTTCATGTTCGTCGTCGCTTACGACAGCCCGATCAAGGACATGAAGGAACTGACCAAGGTCCTGAAGGAAAAGGGCAACAACGCCAGCTATGCGACGGCTGCCACGTCCGGCAAGGTTCTCGGCGAAATCTACAAGCAGGTCGCCGGCGTCGAGCCGGTCGAAGTCTCGTTCAAGGATGCCAAGGATTCGCTCAACGACATGTTGAGCGGCTCTCTCGACTACGGCGTCCACGATCCGGTCTTCGCCCTGTCGCAGGCCAACGAGAAACGGATCCGGATCCTTGCGACCGGCTCGCCGATCCGGCTGAAATCGCTGCCTGACATCCCGACCGCCAAGGAACAGGGCTACGACATCGACCAGCTCGGCTGGTGGGGCTCCTTCGTTCCGAAGGCGACGCCGAAGCCGGTGGTCGACAAGATCAACGCGCTGTTCAACGAAATTCTGGCTCAACCCGACACTGTCGCCTTCCTCGCAAAGTTCGGCGGCGACGTCTATGTCGGCACGCCGGATGAAGGTCAGGCACTGCTCGCCAAGACCGTCGAGGAGTGGAAGACTTATGTCGCCCTGGCCAAGATTCCGCAAAATTAATCAACCGATTGGAAAGACCCTGTCGCCATAGTGCGGCAGGTTCTTTCGCAGGGACCCTTACGAACCGCCATAGGAGATGAAAAGTGACAAAATGGCTTAAGAAGATCGCGCAAGCCACCGCCGCCATGGCGATGCTGGCGGTCGCGCAGATTGCAAACGTTACGCCCGCTCAGGCCGCCTATCCGGACCAGACGGTCACCTTCGTCTGCGCCTTTCCGGCAGGTTCCGGCGCCGACGTCCTCGTCCGCTATTTCGCGGACAAGGTGGCCAAGGTCGCCGGTGCCACGATCATCGTCGAAAACAAGCCTGGCGCGCTCAGCAACATCGCTGCGGAATATACGTCGCGCTCCAAGCCGGACGGCTACACGATCTTCGTCCATTCCGGCAACTCGATCGCTGGCAACATGTGGATCATGAAGAAGCCGCCGATCGACGTCGGCAAGGATCTGATGACGATCGCGACCATCAACAAGCAGGCCTTCATGATCGCGGTCGCCAAGGACGCGCCCTACAAGGACCTGAAGGAACTGACGGCCGCCATGAAGACAAAGGGCGACGGCGGCTCCTACGCTGTCAACGCCACTTCGGGCAAGGTCATGGCCGAAGTCTACAAGCAGAAGGCCGGCCTCGAGACCGTTTCCGTCCAGTACAAGACCGCGGCAGACTCGCTGAACGACATGACCAGCGGCGCAATGGACTTCGGTTCCTACGATCCGGTTTTCGCCCTTGCGCAGCAGCGCGAAGGCCGCTTCCGGCTTCTCGGCGTCGGCTCCCCGGAACGCATGAAGGGTGCTCCCGACGTTCCGACGCTCAAGGAACAGGGTTTTGACGTCGACCAGCTCGGCTGGTGGGGCGCCATGGTGGCCAAGGGCACGCCAGAAGAGATCACCACCAAGATCAACGGCTGGTTCAACACCGTCCTGCAGCAGCCGGAAACCCAGAAGTTCCTGGCCGACCAGGGCGGCGACCCGTATATCTCGACGCCGGCAGAAGCCCAGGCTCTGATGATCAAGACGATTGCCGAGTGGAAGGACTACGTCGCGATCGCCCAGATCCCGCAACAGTAAGGGTGGTCGGGCGTCGTCGGAGAAATCGATCCGGTATCGGTTTCAACGACGAACGCCCGGAGCTCCAGTGGAAGGCCGGGAACGGCCCGAACCCAAAACAAAGCCGGCGGAAACGCCGGCTTTGTCCGTTTCAGTGTCCAGAATTTTCCGCGGCGGTTGGACGTGCCGGCGATCCGAACGGTTCAGTCCCGATACGACGGATCGATCCGATCCAGCTTCCTCAGCACGGCAGGCCATTCCTTCAGCCCCGGCTTTGCCGGTGACATCTCGTACATATGCGCGGTCAGTTCGGCGATCTTTTCTTCCGGAATGGTGAGGCCCTGAGGCTGGGCGGCCATCGCGGCAAGCTGGGCGCGGGCGGCCTTTTCCAGCCAGAACGTCCACACGAACGCCTCGCCGACACTTTCGCCAGATGTCAGCGTGCCGTGGTTTTTCAGGATCATGTTCTTGTGGGAACCAAGGTCGCGGATCAGCCGCTCCTGCTCGTCCATGTTGAGCGCCAGCCCCTCGTAGCCGTGGTAGCCGATGCGATTATAGAAGAACATCGAATGCTGGGAGAGCGGCAGCAGGCCGCAATCGAGCATGGAGAGTGCCATGCCGGCCTCGGTATGCAGGTGCATGACGCAGTTCAGCTCGTGGCGCGCCTTGTGCACGGCGTGATGGATGACGAAACCGGCGCCGTTCACCGGATAGTCCGACTTGCCGATGATCTTCGCCTCGTGGTCGATCTTGACCAGGTTGCTTGCCTTGATCTCGTCGAAGGCAAGCCCGAACGGATTGATCAGAAAATGGTTTTCGGTGCCCGGAACGCGGGCGGAGATATGCGTGTAGATGAGGTCGTCCCAGCCGTAGAGTGCGGCGAGCCGATAGGCCGCGGCGAGATCGACGCGCACGGCCCATTCCTCGTCGGTGGCCGAGGCGCGGTCGAATTCGGTGACGACTTCCTGCCCGTCGTCCTGCCCCGGCAGTCCGATGACGTGACGCTGAAATGCCATGCTAAATCCTCCCTATAGTTCGAAAGCCCAGATCGCGATCGGAACCACCGGCGTCGGCAACGGCTTTCCGGCAAAAAACGCCTCGACATTCTCGATGAGCAAAAGGGCCATGGCGAGGCGGGTATCGGCCGTGGCGCTGCCCTGATGCGGCGTCATGATGACGTTCGGCATCCACAGCAGCTTTTCCGAAACGCGCGGCTCGTTAGCGAATACGTCGAGAGCCGCAAAACCCAGCTTGCCGGTCCTCAGCGCCTCCACCAGCGCCGCCTCGTCGACGATCGAACCGCGGGATACATTGACCAGCGTCCCCTGGGGTCCCAGCGCCTCAAGCACGTCCCGGTTGACGATATTCCTCGTGTCGTCGCCGCCGCGGCTCGCAATGACAAGGAAATCGCTCTCTTTCGCCATCGCGACAAGGTCGGGCATATAGGTATAGGGGACGGGTTTCTGCCGCGGACCATGATAGGAAACGCGCATGCGGAAAGCAGTCGCGCGCTCCGCAATCGCCGCGCCGATATTGCCGAGCCCGACGATGCCGATCGCCTTGTTCTTGAGCGAGCGCCCAAGCGGCACTTTAGCCGCGATCGTGGTCCACCGGCCGTCGCGGATATATTGCGTCTGGGGCACGATATCGCGGGCAGAGGCCAGCATCAGCGCCATGGCGAGGTCGGCGACATCCTCGGTCAACAGACCGGGCGTATTGGAAATACCGATGCCCCGCGCCCTGACGGTCGCCATATCGATGGAGTCGGTGCCGATGCCGTAACAGGCGACCAGCTTCAGGTCCGGGAATTTTGCGAGCACATCCGCATTGGCGCCGACGCCGGGATCGGTGACCAGCACCTGCACGCCCGGCATATCACTCCCGCCAAGAACATCCGCGACGGACATTCGCCGCCCGCCCATGCCTTCGAGTGTGGAGACCACCGAGGCCGGCAGGACCGCCGTCAGCACGACGATACGAATGGTATTTTGATTGGATGTCACGGAAACGATGCCCTCCCCGGATCGAATTCTAGGATGTGACTTTATACGGCTCCCTGCCACGGCGATAGCGATTTTTGTCGATATCGAATGTAATTCGTTATCGACGGATTAGCCGTGAATGAACTTCCATGGGCTGATTTCGCTTTCAAGCGACAGCGGTACCTCGATCAGCCACGGCCCGCCGCTGACGATCGCGGTCTCTATTGCCGCGCGAAGCGCTTCCGGCGCGCCCGCCCGGGCGAAATCCACATGGAAGGCTCCGGCGAGCTTGCCGAAATCCGGATTCTTCAGCTCCGACCCGACCAGCCTTCCGCCAAAGCTCTGCTGCTGGTCGCGCTTCACGTTGCCGAAGGCTGAATTGTTGAAGACGACGGTGATCACGTCGATGCCGTATTGTGCGGCGGTCGCCAGTTCCTGGGCGGCGAACATGAAGCCGCCATCGCCCGCGATCGACACGACAGGCACGTCCGGCCGGGCGACCTTGACCCCGAGTGCCGTCGGAAAACCGAAACCGAGCGTGCCCTGGAAGCCGGTCGAAATGAATGTCCGGGGTTCATAGACGGGATAGCAGTACCAGGAGGCGAAACCGGACTGGCAGACCTCTTCGACGAGAATGCCGTCATCGGGAAGGGCCGCACGGATGGCCTGCAGATATCCGTAATGCGGCGAAATTTCCTGGATGGCTTCCGCCATTTCCGCACGCGCGGATCGGATCGCCTCCCGCCAATCTCTGGAAGGTGTCCGCGGCTTGATCTCGTCGACCAGCGCCTTGAGCGAGGTCTTTGCCCGGCCGAGCACGCCGAGCGCCTCCGGCGTGCGGGTCAGTTCCTCGGCGTCGATCTCCAGTCGCACGACCGGCACCTCGGGCCTCGGCTTCCAGCGCCAGCCAGGCACTTCGAGCCGGGTGCCGATACCGATGACGCAATCGACCGCCGGCCAGAGTTTTCGCGCCTCTGCAATGGTGAGGCCGAGTTCGTGGCGGTTGGAGACGACGCCGCGCCCGGAGCGGAAGGCGACGACCGGTGCATGCAGCAATTCGGCAAGCCGCAGCACCTCTTCCCGAGCCTCGAACGCGCCGGGTCCGACGAAGATCATCGGCCGTTCCGCCTTACCGATCAAAGCCGCGGCCTCGACGATCGCCACATCCGCGACCGGATCCGGATGGTTTTTCAACGGCCGGACGATCTCGAATTCGCCCTCCGCCGTAAACTGCTCCCACGGCATTTCGAGCGTCGCCGGCCCCGGCTTCAGCGAGCGCATCTCGCGAAAAGCGTGGGCGATGGCTGCGGAAACATCCACTGCCCTGTCGGCACGTTCGGCGGACTTGGCGATGCCGGCAAGCGTAGCGCGCTGATCGCGCATCTCGTGGAGATGGCCGCGTCCCTTCCCGAGAAAGGCAGTCGGCACCTGGCCCGTCAGACACAGAACCGGCTCGTTGCAGCCCCATGCGGTGAGGAGCGCGGCGCCTGTGTTGAGCACGCCCGGCCCCGGCACGACGGAATAGACGCCGGGATTGCCCGATGCGCGGGCATAACCGAAGGCCATGTAGGCGCAGGTCTGCTCGTGGCGCGGCGTGATCACCCGCATGCCGCCGCGCTGGAAGGCGTCGAACAGGCCATAGAGCTGGGCGCCGGGAATGCCGAAAACGGTATCGACGCTGTGAGCACGAAGCGATGCGACAATGGCGTCGCCGCCGGTGATGGTCATGTGGGATTGCCTTTGTGAACAAATATATTGGTTGTGGTGGTGGCGAGCTGGAGCGCCGCGTGGAGCCCCTCCCCCTTGTGGGGAGGGGTTGGGGAGGGGACTTCGCTTCGCATCAAAACCCCTCCCGCCTGCCGGCCACCCTCCCCACAAGGGGGAGGGTTGGGATGCGGCACCGTCCCATCCTCATCGGTGATCATTTGGTTCCATGTCTCACAGCGTCTTCCGTGGAGCCGGATCCAGGTTGAACAGCTTTGCGGCGTTGAGCCCCAGGATATTCCGCTTCGCCTGTTCGCTGAGGAACGGCAGGTCGTAGATTTCCTGCGGCAGGTCGAAATCGAAATGCGGCCAGTCGGAGGCGAAGAGGAGCTGGCTTTCGGCGTTGATCATCTCCAGGGTGAGCTGCAGCGCCTTCATGTTCACCGTTTCCATCGGCTGGGTCGTGTACCAGCAGTTTTCCCGCATGTATTCGCTCGGCAGCTTTTTCAGCTGCGGCGCTTCGGAGGGGCGCATCAGGTACTGGTCGTCGAGCCGCTGCATCAGGAAGGGGATCCAGGCGAGGCCGCTCTCCACCCAGATGCTCTTCAGCTTCGGGAACCGCTCCGGAATGCCGTTGAGGATCCAGTTGGTCATATGCACCATGTTGCACCACACGAAGCCGAGCGCATGCATGCCGAGGAACCGGTTGATGGTCGACAGCGACTGGTCCTGCCAGTGATAGGCCGCATGGAAAGCGATCGGCAGATTGCGTTCCTCCAGCATCGCATAAACGCGCATATAGTCGTTGTGGTGGATCGGCTTGTGGCGGGTCGAGGGGACGCAGAAGCCGATGACGCCCGGCTGGCCGGAAAATTCCTCGATGGTGCGTTCCGCCTCCTTCGGCACATTGAACGGCAGGTAGGCGAGCGTCTTCAGCCGGTCGTCCCTGGTCAGCACCTTGTCGATCAGCCAGCGGTTATAGGCGCGGCCGAGATAGACCTCCATTTCCGGCTGCGGATGCAGGCCGAGTGTCAGCATCGGCGTCGGGAACAGCACCATGTAATCGACGCCGAGCGCCTGCATCGCCCGCCGTGACAGTGTCACATCGCGGTGCACCCCGTCCTCGACCTTTTCGCGGATACCGGCCTGGTGCGGAATGCGGCCGCCGACATCCTGGTATTTGAGCCCCATGTCGCCGTTGAGGCCGTAGGACGCTGTGCCCATCTTCTCGTCGTGGAAAAGCATCGCCTGGTGGCGGATGACCGGATCCTCGATATATTGCACCAGTTCGTGCCAGGAAATCGTCTCGGTGTGATGGGCGTCCACATCGCAGATCAGCCAGTCCTCGAAACCGCGCTTCCTGGCGGCCCGGTTGGCATGCGCGAGGATATCGCGTGTATCGGTGAAGACGTCGATCTGCTGCACCGGCAATTCGCGGGCGCGATCCTTGTTGGAAATATCCATGTTCGCTCTCCTCAGGCAAAAGAGTGGATTTCTGGCACGGACCTACAGTTCGTCCGGGCGGCGGCGATACCAGAGCGCCAGTTCCATCGGCCCCAGATGCAGGGCGCGCAGGATTTCAGAAACGGCCGACAGGGCCTCGGTGGCGGTCACGGTCTCGTCGCGCGTGCCGGTCAAGGGCCGGAAGGTGCGCTCCTCCCCATCGCTTTTCGCGACATAGAGACGGATCGCCGCCGTCATCATCCGGGCGACGGCTTCGTCGGAGACCCTCGCGGCCTGGCCTGTCTCCAGCAATTCGGCGGTCGCCTTCTCGATGTCGAGCGTGGCGTCCTCGATCCAGCCATAGGGATCGTTGCGCAATGTGGGTTCAGAGGACGACATAGATCTGGCCCTCCCGGATCGCCAGTTCGGCGCGGTGCAGACGGTATTTCGCCGGCCCGGCATTGCGGCCGGTCTCCAGGTTGAACTCCCAGCCGTGCCACGGACAGGCGACGTGCATGTTCTCTTCATTGTATTGAAGCGTCCGCACCTCGCCTTTGTCATCGACGGGTTCGATGACTTCGGGATAGATGCGGCCCTGACAGATCGGCCCCTGCCGGTGCGGGCACATGTTGTGCCAGGCATGCAGCGCGCCTTTCACCCGAAAAACGCCGATCTCCCGCTCGCCGCATGCGACGACCTTGCGGCCGCCATCGACGATCTCATCCTCCGAACAAACCAGATATTCCGCCAAGGCTTCCTCCCTCCTTTGCGTGGTATTTCAATATTATTGAAATCATTCAGTTATATTGTATAAAGAAGCATGAGGACGTCAAGCGGAGAGGTCATGGACGCGAAACAGCGGGGATCAGCAAAGGAGCCGGAGCTCAAGGGTGTCGGCATACAGTCGCTCGAAAAGGGCCTGAGGGTGCTGACGGCGATCCAGCACGCCGGCCGCGCCATGCGTCTGAACGACATCGCCGCGGCCGCCGGCATGACGCCGAGCATGGCGCATGGTTATCTCGTCAGCCTCGTCCGCACCGGTTTCGTCGCCCAGGATCGCCTGTCCGGCCTCTACGATCTCGGCGACTCGGCTCTGCAGCTCGGGCTTGCCTCCCTCTCCCGCACGGATTTCCTTAGTCTCGCGCGCGCTTCGATTTCGGAGCTTGCCGCGGTGCTCGGCGAGACGGTGACGCTGGCGGTCTGGAACGGCGATGCGCCCGTCGTGGTCGACAAGATCGAAGGCCGTTCCGACAGCGTCTACGAGATCAAGGTCGGCTCCCTCGTGCGCCTCTGGCCGACGGCGACCGGCCGCGTCTTTATGGCCAACCTGCCGAACGCCGAATGGGAACATCACCTCCGCGTCCTGATGCACCAGGGCGGCGAAGGCGAAACCTCGACGGCCCGTTTCATAACCGAACTCACAGAGGTGCGCGCCGAAGGGTATGCGGCGACGCTGCCTGCCACGGTGCCGGATTTCTCCGCCGTCGCCGCGCCGGTGTTCGATCATCGCGGTCATCTGAAGGCGGTGATCACGGTGCTCGGCCGCCAGGATGGCTTCGATATCGCGCCTTCCGGCCCGCCGCTGACCGCCACGCTGCGCGTCGCGAGATCGCTTTCCGGCCGGCTCGGCGCCTCAGTTAGTTGAGGGTTTCGCGCGACGCGACTTGTGCGTCAGCATTTTCTCCGCTACCCCGCTCATATAACCGTTTTGAGGAAGGTCGCCGCATCGTGATGGCTGAAGACGTGAAGCCCGAAGAAGCAAGCACCAGCGACTGGGTGATGCAGCAGCCCCGGGCAATCTACTTCCTGAACCAGGCAAACCACGCCGTGCGCAGCCGGCTGGAAGCGGCATTGACGACACTTCAGATGACCGGCATCCAATATACGGTGCTGAGCGTGATCGGCAGCCGCGAAGGCCTTTCCTCGGCCGAGCTCTCGCGCCGCTTCTTCGTCACGCCGCAGACGATGAACGAGCTGATCGGCGGGCTCCAGCGCCGCAACCTCATCACCCGCAAGGAAGATCCGGCCAACCGCCGTATCCTGCGCATGAGCCTGACGACCGAAGGCAAACGGATGATCAAGGCCTGCGATGCCGCCGCCGACACCGTCGAGCGCGATATCTTCTCGTTTCTGCCGCAGGAAAGCTATCAGCAGCTGCGGGATCTTTGTCGCCTTGTCGCCCGCAATCTCCGTGAACGCGACGAGCCCACGAAGGCCGAGTGACAGAGATCTCGCGGCCGGCGAAAGATTTTTCGCGGCGTGTCGAACAGGCTTTTTCTCGAACGACATTGGTGTAGCAGGCCGATCACGGACTGCCGCACCCAAGGAGAAAAGCCATGAAATACATGCTGATGATCTATCGCGACGAAGCCCTGTTTGCCGCTGATGCCAAGAGCGGCGCCCATTCCGCCCCCTATATCGCCTACGCCGAAGCGCTGAAGAAATCCGGCGCGCTGGTCGGCGGCGACCGGCTGCAGGTCTCCGGAACGGCAAGCACGGTGCGGACCGCCGACGGCAGGACCGAGGTGCTGGACGGTCCCTATGCCGACACCCGCGAACAGCTCGGCGGCTTTTTCATCATCGACGTGCCGGATCTCGACGCCGCGCTGGAATGGGCCGCGAAATGCCCAGGCGCCGTCAACGGGGCGATCGAGGTGCGTCCGATGTGGGTGATGTGAGGCCATGGTCGGCGACGGCGAGGCCCTGGACAGGGTTTCCGGCGAGGCCGAGCGCGTCGCCCGCCAATCCTATGGCCGGCTCGTCGCCTTTCTCGCTGCCCGCACCCGCGATGTTGCGGGTGCGGAGGACGCGCTGTCGGAAGCCTTCGCCTCGGCGCTTGCCGATTGGCCGAGGACCGGCATTCCGAACAATCCCGAAGCCTGGCTGCTGACCGTCGCCCGCCGCCGGCAACTCGATGCCGGCAGGCGCGGCGGGACGCGGGACGCGGCTTTGGACCACCTGACGCTGCTGTCCGACGAACTTTCGGAGACGGAGGAGGCGGATATTCCCGACGAGCGCCTGCGGCTGATGTTCGCCTGCGCCCATCCGGCGATCGATGCCCGGATGCGCGGGCCGCTGATCCTGCAGACCATTCTCGGCTTCGATGCGGCGACGATCGCCGGCGTCTTCCTCATCCCGCCGGCGACCATGGGGCAGCGGCTGGTGCGTGCCAAGACCAAGATCCGCGACGCCGGCATCGCCTTCCGCCTGCCCGAGCGAGCCGATATGAGCGAGCGGCTGGATGCGGTTCTGGAGGCCATCTATGCCGCCTTCACCGAAGGCTGGATCGATCCGGCCGCCACGCCGTCCCGCCGCCGCGGGCTGACCGACGAGGCGATCTGGCTCGGCCGGCTGGTGGCCGCGATGCTGCCCGACGAACCCGAAGCGCTCGGCCTCCTGGCACTGATGCTGCATCTCGAAGCCCGGCGCGGTGCGCGGCGGACCGAGGCGGGAGAGTATGTCCCGCTCGCCGACCAGAATTCGGCCAGATGGAACAGGACGCTGATCGACGAGGCCGAAGACATTCTGCTGACCGCCAGCCATCGCGGAAAGATAGGCCGCTATCAATTAGAGGCGGCCGTGCAATCCGCCCATGCGGTTCGCCGTTTCGGCTATCACACGGATTGGCCTGTGCTCGAAACGCTCTACGACCATCTGTTGGCATTGACCGGCTCACCGGTCGTCGCAATCAACCGAGCGGTTGTGATCGCAAGCGGCCGAAGCGCGGAAGAGGGACTTGCGGCCCTCGATGCCGCGGGAGGCGACCAGCGCCTTGCCGGCTACCAGCCCTATTGGGCGGCCCGTGCCGATCTGCTTGCCCGCTGCGGGAGAGGGAAAGAGGCCGACGCCGCCTATCGGCGCGCCATCGACCTCGAGACCGATCCCGCGATCCGCCAGTTTCTGGCAGGTCGCCGACTGCAGATCGGACTTGTGTCCTGAACCGGCCGAGACGCCGCCCAGATGAGCGCGGCCGCGGCCGGAAATGAAATCGATCTCCAGCTATCAAACCGGGTTTCGGCCTGGCGTTTTACAAAACATTGATTTGACGGTTGCGCGGGCGCGGCTTTTAGGTTCCGACAGCCGCCATGATGGCGGTTAGAGGCTCGCACCCCGCCGGATTTCGGGCCGCGAGCCTCGCCTGAGCATTGGATCGGGGGGGACCTTCCCGAGGCGGCGTTGATGAAAGACGAGCAGAAGGGTTCGCCGCCGACGACGTCATTCATAACGGGCGATGCATCGGCAGCGATGCTGCCCGGCGCCTAGTTCCCGCAGACCGATACCGTCCAGCCTTAGGGTTACAGCGCCCGGCCGACGGCCCGGTCGTTCTCAAGGCGGGCGATGCAACCGGCAAGTTTGGCCAGCAGAAGATCGAAATCGATCGGCTTGGTCAGGTAGTCCGCCGCGCCTGCCCGCAAGCCGGTCAATACGTTATCCTTGTCGGTCAGGGCCGACAGCAGGATGAAGGGGATGTTGAAAAGCTCGGCATGGTTCATCTGGATTTCGGCCAGCAGCTGATGACCGTCCATGACCGGCATGGAAATGTCGCAGATGACGATGTCGGGCCAATAGGTCAGAATGGCCTCCAGCCCCTCCTGGCCGTTAGCGGCCTCCAGAGTGGCAAATCCCGCGTCCGTCAGCTCCTCGACGATGAGCTGGCGAATATCCGCTTCGTCGTCGATGCATAGTACCGTGATCATCCTGGTATTTCCCTAAGCTGCTCGTTTGATGATATTAGCAAGCGGTCCCTTGTTGGGGAGCGCTACCGTGAACGTTGTTCCCCGGCCGAGCGCGCTCTCGACCGAGATCGAACCGCCATGCAGGTCGATGATCTGCTTGACGATGTTGAGGCCGATGCCGGTGCCGGCAATCCCGGTGGCGCTGCGGGCTCGATAATAGGGCTGGAAGAGCTTCGGCAGGTCCTCGGCATCCATGCCGATACCGTCATCCTTGATCGACACATAGGACATGCCGTTCTTCGTCCAGCTCCGGATATGGATGTCCGGCGCCTTGGGCGCATATTTGATGGCATTCGAGAGCAGGTTGGTGAAGACCTGTTCGATCGTCGCACGATCGGCAAGGATCGTCTGCGGCAGATGCGAAAGGTCCTTGTGAAACGTGTGGGATTTGCGGATATCCGCCTGCCGGGCGCAGCAGGTTTCGATCAGCTCCGCCAGCGAAAGGCGTTCGGGCTTCAGTGTCGTCTTGCCGGTCTCCAGCCGGCCGGCGGACAGGATGCTTTCCATCAGGTCGACCATGCGCAGCACGGCGGAGCGGATCTGGGCCGCCTTCTCTTCCACATATTCGGGCTTCTGGGTGGCTTTGGTGCGCGACAGGCGCTGAGCGGCGGCATCGATGATGGCAAGCGGCGTGCGGAATTCGTGCGAAGCCATGGTGACGAACTGACGCTGCAGGGCGTTTACGTGCCGCTCCTGCGCCAGCAGCCTGTCCAGTTCCTCCCGCTGGCGTTCGATCTCGGCCGTCCGCAGCCTGACGCTCTCCTCGAGCTGATCGCGATGGCGCATCAGCGCCAGACGGCTTTCCGACAGATCGATGGACGTCTTGCGCAGTCCCCGGCCCAGAAAGATCACGACGCCCATTGCCACCGCAATACCGGCGACGCCGACCGGAGCAATCTGCTCGATGAGCATCATACCCGGCCGGACGGGCTGCCATGCCATGTAGCCGAGCGTCGAGCCGTCGGTGGCTATCACCGGAATGGCCGCGCTCGCTTCGGCGGAATCGGTGGTAAAATGCAACGTCTCGATCCGCGCGTAGCGGGCGATCTTCGCAACGGCTCCGGCATCCAGGAATTTCACGGCAATCGCGATGAATTCCTTGCCGGGGTCGACCGAGACTGCGTCGGTGCTCGGCACGATCGGCCTTGCGCTGACGACCGCCGGTCGGCCGCTTATCGCAAGGATCTGCTCGGAGAAGATTCCAGCAATCACCGGAGGGGCCGCATCGCCGGGTTCGATGCGCTTGTGCAGCTCCGCACGGACGTTATCCCGCAAGGCCGCCACCGGCTTTTCATCCTCGCTGAAGGTCAGAGCAGCAATATCCTGCCCGTCCCGCATGGCGAAGACCAGTTCGTCCCGTTCATTGAAGACATAAGTGCGGTCATGATTGAAATAGGTGTGCATCCATGTGCCGATATTATCGACAATCCATTGGTGAGCACCCTTGGAAACCAGCAGAACCGCGTCATTCCACGTCGTGACGCTTTCCAGTTCATGCTGAACGGCTTTCACCTGCTCGTCGAGGCCCTGTTCGACGTAACCCTTCTGCCGGGTCAAGGCGATATCATCCACTTTGGTGGAGGCAAGCCACATGAAGCCGGCGAGAAGAAACGCCGTCAGAGCCGTCAGCAATGTCAGCACGATCGTGACGTGCGATGTGATGCGAATGTTCTGCTGCATGTGCCACGCTCTCCTCGGCGCATCATGCATCCAAAACATTACATTCGACTAAATTTCGAATGCCAAGGTTGAAATGAATATTTTCTACATAGCTCTGGCTGTGACGTTGAACCGCGATGGTTTTCCCGCTTTCCACGCCGAAGCGCACGCCGGGTCATGCAGCGTCCCCTGCTATAACCAGGAGGCCGGGCTTTTCGGCAGCCTGCCATCGGGATCCGTAACCGTCAGTTTCGGCTGGTCCTTGCCGTTCCAGTGCCAGAGGGCGATGCAGGTTCCACCCGGCGACATGAAGGACGGGTAGATAACGCCGTCATGGCCCTCGTGGAGCAACCTCTCTCTGACAAGATGCGCCGCCGGTATCCGGCCGGCATCGAGATCGGCCCGCCATTCGCAGTGGTGGATAGCCTCGTCAACGCCGAGACCGGCCAGAACGTCGCTGTCGGTCAAATCCGCAAGCCGCGCGCCATCGAGCCGAAGCTGGGCGATCAGCGCCGGATGCTGCACGAAACCCTGGTTGTATTCCGCCCAGGCAGTGGAAAGCTCGCGCGCAGCATAGATGGTCGGCGCGCCGACCGGGTTCCAGCGTCCGCCGAAACGGGCAGCACCATCCCCGGAAAGCGGCGCATGCGCCCAGCGCGGCACATAGGCACGCCAGAGGACTACGGGTTCAGGCATAAACGCCGGAGCGCACCGCCTCCAGATAGGCAAGTACCTTGTCGGCCTTGCCTTCGCCGACAAGGTCGTAAGCCGTCTTGCCCGCCCATCCGGGGATCGGCTGATGTTTGAACCAGATCGCCGCGCGGTTTTCGTCGCCGGCCATCTCGCTCGCCATCGCCAGAATGCGCACGACCGGGGAGAGCGCCAGATCGACCTTGCGCGCACCGCTTTTGGCCGTCAGCGTGTTGCGGGCGACACCGATCAGCTTCGCCAGTTCCGCCTGCGTCAGCCCTAGCAGGTCGGATACCCGCCGGGCGGACAGGAGCGAGGACTGAGGTTCACCGAAAGCGGCGGCGCCAATTTCGAAG